>ENA-OQEN01000170-OQEN01000170.1-human-gut-metagenome-genome-assembly--contig:-NODE-170-length-28598-cov-2.589793_pt1 | contig 28598 bp, 41 predicted proteins | sample MGYA00242791_ERZ504627 | MGnify/ENA primary metagenome ERZ504627 (study PRJEB26092, sample SAMD00036316) | human gut metagenome | host: Homo sapiens | study: EMG produced TPA metagenomics assembly of... | reverse complement strand
CTCAAGGCCATCCAGGAGCCGAGGCCTACGACGGCCCGTCCCTGATCATTGGCTACGCCCCCTGCGAGATGCACTCCATCAAGAAGGGCGGCATGCAGAACTGCCAGGCCGAGATGAAGAAGGCTGTCGAGTGCGGTTACTGGAACCTCTTCCGCTTCAACCGGCAGCCGAGGTGGGCAAGAAGTTCACGCTCGACTCTAAGGAGCCGAAGGGTGGCTACCAGGAGTTCCTGCTCAACGAGGCTCGTTACGCGTCGCTGAGCCGCGTGCTGCCGCAGGAGCAGGTCGACGAGCTCTTCCGCGAGAACGAGGAAGCTGCCATGGCCCGCTACGAGCACCTCACGAAGCTCAAGGATCTCTACGCGCGGCTGAATAAGTGCCGGAGAGCTTCTAAAAACACAGTGCGCGTGCTCCGCAGATTATCTGTGAAGCACGCGCATTTTTTTGGCGACAGCATGTGCCCTTGAGAAGGAATTGAGGCAAATTAGGCAAAAAACCGTGCTGCCACAGGCCCTTTTCTATGTGGCAGCACGGTTGTATATTTAGTTAACTTTCTGGCTTACTGATCTTCCAGAAGGCCCCGGATGACCTCTGCGCTCTTATCCATCACCATCTGGATGCCGCGGTTGACATCAAAATAGTCTTTTCGGATTTGTTCCAGATGCTCGCGCCCCGCCGGCTCAATGTGATAATAAACGCGCAGCTGGCGCGCCCAGAGGTGGACTGATGGTCGGTGATATAGCCCTTGCTCATGAGGCGATACAGGGTGGGATACATAGAGCCTTCCGGGATCGTAATTTCCCCTTTACTGCGCTTTTTGACGAGCTGAGCCATTTGATAACCGTACATATCCTCTTCACACAGCATTGTCAACAGCAGCATTTCCACGGCACCTTTTTTAAAATTGTCTTTGGCGCTCCTCATCGAGCAAGCACCTCATTTCTTAATTATAATTTTACTACAGTTGAATGGTTTTGCCTCTCCATTCCGTAGCGCCAATCTGGAAGCTGTCGTTTTTCGCGAAAGCAAGACATTTCCTATATCATAACACGATCATATTGAATAGTAAATACCTGGCGCACATCTTATTCATTTATTACGAAACTATTTTTGAGTAAGCATTGGAACCATCTATAACTAATTATACCATGAAGTTTTAAAAATGCAATACATTTTGCAATATTTTATTACGAAAAATCGTATATTAAACTTTCATACTCAATTTTTAGAGAAGAATTGCTTTTTTGCCAAAGCGGATCGGCCTTCAAACCAATGCAGAGCATGCGCTTCATCTGTTGTTGGTAGCATCAGCAAACAGGCGCAATAGCGCTTTTCTTCGGTCCGATTTTCAAATGGCGAATGCTCCACAAAATAATCCATTTGATTTTTGGTTTTTCTCTTGCATCCCTTGTGCTTTTATGCTAAACTATTTAAGCATTTGTTTTCCGTCGTGCCATTGCGACGGGGTTCATGCCGGCTGAGAGGCCAGACATTGAAACGGACGGTCCGCTTCCGCCGTAGGCGGTATGAACGCCTGTAAATTAAAGGAGGAAATTTTAGAAATGGACGCTTTGAAGATTATTACCGAAGGCCAGATGAAGCAGGACGCACCGGTGATTCGCGTGGGTGATACGGTGAAAGTTCATGTAAAGATCCGTGAAGGCGAGCGCGAGAGAATCCAGGTGTTTGAAGGCACGATCATTGCGAAGAAGGGCAGCGGCGTATCTGAAACTTTTACCGTTCGCCGCGTTTCCTATGGCGTTGGCGTGGAGCGTGTTTTCCCAGTGCATTCTCCCAATGTTGCAAAAGTGGAACTGGTTCGCTCCGGTAAGGTGCGCAGGAGCAAGCTGTACTATCTGCGCGACAGGGTCGGTAAGGCTGCAAAAGTTAAGGAACAGCTTCGCTGAGGGCAGAAGTACACAAGGGACAAGGGTGACACCTATGTCCCTTTTTTGTTAGGATGATTTACATGCGCAGATATGAAGAATATACCATTCAATTTGATGAAATCCCGGCACGCCGCACAAAGTGGAATGTGATCTATGAGATGCTGGATTCCCTTTCTCTGGCGGTGCTGCTTGTGATGGTGCTGTTCGCTTTTGTGTGCCGCCCATTTTGGGTAAGCGGCGCCTCAATGGAGCCAACGCTGCTGGATCGCAATTGGGTGGCGGTCACCACACTCGGCTTTCATGCGCAGCGCGGCGATATCGTTGTGATTTCGCAGCCGAATGCGCTCAACGAGCCGCTGATTAAACGCATTATCGCCGTGGCGGGGGATACGGTTGAGATTGATCCGCAGGCGCATACGGTTGCGGTAAACGGCGAAAATTTGGACGAGCCTTATATCAGCGAGCCGGTGGAGAAGGCAGGGGATCTTACCTATCCAGTCCAAGTGCCGGAAGGTTATGTTTTCGTGATGGGGGATAACCGCAACGATTCGCTTGACAGCCGTTCCTCTACGATCGGGTTTATCGATACGCGCTATCTTTCTGGCAAAGCGGTGTTCCGGCTGCTCCCGGCGGGCCAGTGGCAAATCGGGTAAAACATACCGGATGAGAAACAGGATCCTATTTCAGAGCGGAGGTTATACAGATGGATACAGAAGAAAAAGTCCCCCAAGAAGGCAGCCGGTGGCGCCGCAGGCGCCGAAGAGAAAGCAGATGTCGCCCGCTCGCAAAAAGCTGGTATCCGCTGTGTATGAATTTGCGGATATCCTGGTGTCTGCCTTGCTGGTGATTTTTTTGATTTTTACTTTTTTATTCCGTTTGGTAGGCGTGGAGGGAACCTCCATGGTGCCCACCTTGCAGGAGAATGACCGTCTGCTGGTATCGAGCCGGCAGTATGAGCCACAGTATCAGGATATCGTGATCGTCACACAGCCCAACGCTTTTCACGAGCCAATTGTGAAACGCGTGATTGCCACGGAGGGGCAGAAGGTAGATATTGATTTTGAAAAAGGGATCGTCTATGTCGACGACAAAGCGCTCGACGAGCCCTATGTCAATGCGCCGACACTGACGAAGGAGGGCGTAGAATTTCCCGTTACCGTTCCGAGAGCACATCTTTGTGATGGGGGATAACCGTAACATGTCAACAGACAGCCGCTCGCCCATGATTGGGTTTATTGATGTGCGCTATGTGCTGGGCAAGGTAGAGGGTCGTATTACGCCTCTGGGGCACTGGTCGGTCTATTGACGGGATCTGGAAGGTAAGGAATCAATGAGTGATTTTCAGAAACAGACGGTGCAGTGGTTTCCCGGCCATATGGCAAAAACCCGGAGGCAGATCAAAGAAAGCCTCCCCCTTGTGGATGCGGTGACGGAGCTGCTGGATGCGCGGGTTCCCCTGAGCAGCCGCAACCCGGAGCTAAATGAACTGATCGCCAGCAAGCCGCATATTGTGCTGCTCAATAAGTGCGATATGGCGGACGAGGCGGCCACGCGCCGCTGGAAGGCGTGGTTCGGCAGGCAGGGTAGCCCTGCCTTAGCGGTGGATTGCCGTTCCGGGCGCGGGCTGAACGATTATGGAGATACGGTGCGCGAATTGCTGCGGGATAAAATCCAATCCAATCTGGAAAAAGGGATGGCGGGCCGCGCGCTGCGCATGATGGTTGTCGGCATCCCCAATACGGGCAAATCCTCTTTTATCAACCGCATGGCGGGCCGTAGCCGCGCTAAGGTGCCGATCGGCCGGGTGTGACCAGGCAGAACCAATGGTTTGCCATCGGCGGAGGAATCGAGCTGCTCGATACGCCCGGCGTGCTCTGGCCGAAGTTGACGATCCGGAGGTGGGCAACCGCCTGGCCTTTATCGGCTCGGTCAAAGATGAGGTGATGGATGTGGAAACGATGGCAGTCAGGCTGCTGGCTGTGCTGGGCGCGCAGTATCCGGCGCGGTTGTGCGAGCGCTATAAGATCGATCGGGAACAGGCATCCCAGAGCGAGCCCTATGAGTTGCTGGAGCTGATCGGCCACAAGCGTGGCATGCTCATGCGCGGCGGAGAGATCGATACAGAGCGGCGAGCGCTATGCTGCTGGATGAATACCGCGCGGGCAGGCTCGGGCGGATTACGCTGGAGTTTCCACCGGCGGATTAAGCAAGAAAGGCTGGGGGAATCCGGCCTTTTTTCTATGTGTAAGGGGAATTGGAATGGAAGAGATCAATTGGTACCACTATGAAGAGGCGGCGGCCCAGGAGGGCTTCCAATGCGTGTGCGGCATTGATGAGGCCGGCAGAGGGCCGCTTGCAGGCCCCGTGTTTGCGGCATGCGTTGTGCTGCGCCCGGGGGAGGAGATCGCAGCTGAATGATTCCAAAAAGCTCAGCGAGAAAAAACGCGAGCTGCTTTTTGATGAGATCACCGCCCGTGCAGCGGATTATTCCATCGCTATGGCAACAGAGCGGGAGATCGATGAAATCAATATTTTGCAGGCGACCTTTCTCGCCATGCGCCGGGCGTTTGACGGTTTGCATAGGAGGCCGGATCTCGCGCTGATCGACGGCAACCGCGCGCCGGGTCTGCCTGTCGCCGAACGCACGCTTGTCAAGGGCGATGCCAAATCCGCATCTATCGCGGCGGCCTCGATCCTTGCAAAAGTTAGCCGTGACCGCTGCCTGTATGAGCTGGATCGGGAGTATCCGCAATACCAGTTTGCAAAGCATAAGGGCTATGGCACGAAGCTGCATTATGAGATGCTCGCGCAGTATGGAATTTCCTCAGTGCATCGAAAAACCTTTTTAAAGAATTTAAGCCGCCACGTTAAGTGACAAAGCTGCCACGTTAGTGGCTGTGAATCATATTCGGCTGTTTCAGGGAGGCTTTTGATGGATGGAAGGCAATTGGGCCCGCTCGGCGAGCGCGCCTGCGCACAGGCTCTTCGCAAAAGGGGATATCGGATTTTGGACGCTAATTACCGCACCCGGTTCGGCGAGATCGACATTATTGCGGAGAAAAAGCCATATATTATATTTGTCGAGGTGAAAACGCGTGGTCCGCAGGCAATCGCTTCTCCCATGGAGGCGGTTACGCCCATAAAGCGGCAGAGGGTGATGCGCACCGCTTCGCTTTACCTTGCTTCTCATCCCTGTGCGTTGCAGCCGCGTTTCGATGTGATGGAGGTAGAGGCGGACGCCTGTGGAAGGGTGCGGGAAATCCGCCATATGGAAAACGCCTTTGACGCACAGGATTACAGATGAGCGGGAGGAATAAGGTTAAAAAATGAATTTTTTAACCAAGGAGTTCTGTCCTTTCTCGTTCAAAGAACGAGAATTTGACTTTGTCAAACCGGACAGAACATCCCGCCTTGTAGAGAAAGGATGGCCATAAACATGAGGCTGTTTGACCTGCACTGTGATACGATCGGAGAATGCTGGAAACAGAAAAAGGATCTCTTTGAAAACAACCTGCATCTTTCCTTGCAAAGGGGCAGCGCTTATGCGCCATGGCGGCAGGTTTTTGCCGTTTTTATCCCGGATTCCTGCCGCGGGGAGGCCGCTTGGAATTATTTTCAAGGCATTTACGATGATTTTTTGCACCAGCTTGAAACGCATAAAGACGCGGTTTCTTTTTGCCGCACCTCTGACGAGTTGGCCCGTGCGGAGCGGGAGGGGAAGTGCGCCGCAATTCTCAGTGTGGAAGGCGGCGCAGTGCTGGGCGGCAGGCTTGACCGCATTCAAAAGCTGCATGCTATGGGTGTCCGGTTGATCACCCTGACCTGGAACGGGGCCAATGAGCTGGGCTGCGGCTGTGGAAAACGGTGCGCGGGCGGGCTGACGCCGCTCGGCAAAGAAGCGGTGCGGGAAATGGAGCGCACGGCGTCGCGGTGGACGTATCCCACCTGAGCAGGCGCGGGTTTAGGGATGTGGCAGGGCTTGCAAGGCACCGTTTCTCGCATCGCATTCCAACTGTAATGCGGTTTACCGCCATCCCCGCAGCCTGACAGACCGGCAGATTGACTGCATCATTACACGCGGAGCTGATTGGGATTAATCTATACCGGGCCTTTTTGGGCAGGCCGGGCAGCGCTGGCTTTGCGGCGGCGCACCGGCACATTCGGCATGTGCTGGAGCGCGGCGGAGAGCATGTGCTTGCGCTTGGCAGCGATTTGACGGCTGCGAGCTGGAGCCTTGCTTTGCCGGGGTTGAAAAGCGTGGAAGCATTTCAGGATTACCTGCTTGCGAACGGGATGCCCCAGGAGCAGGCTGACGCGCTGTTTTACAAAAATGCGGAAAAATTTTTCAAACCCTTTTACAGCCGCAAACAGATATGTTAAAATAAAATTATCAATAGCCGATTTGATCAATGGATGAATCAACGAAAAATATGTGTCAAAGTAAAGGGGTTTGAATGATGCTGTATACGAGCACAAGAAATAAAGCCGTGCATGTTTCCTCCGCCCAGGCAATTGCGCAGGGGATTTCTGCTGAAGGGGGTCTGTTTGTTCCGGAGGAGATCCCAAAGCTTTCGATGGAGCAGATTGCCGCGCTTGCTCAGCTTGACTATATTGAGCGGGCAAAGGCAGTATTATCCCTCTACTTAACGGATTTTACGCCGGAAGAGCTGGATAGATGCGTTCGCGGCGCCTATGCGCCGGGCAAATTCAGTTCCCCAAAAGTGGCGCCGCTTGTCCATCTGACGGAGGATATCCATGTGTTGGAGCTTTGGCGGGGGCCGACCTGTGCGTTTAAGGATATGGCGCTTCAGCTTTTGCCGCATTTGCTCACCGTTGCCGCTTCCAAAACGGCGGAGGGGAAAACAATCGTCATTCTGGTTGCTACCTCCGGAGATACGGGCAAGGCTGCGTTGGAAGGGTTTAAGGATGTGCCCAATACCAAAATCCTCGTATTCTACCCGGAAGAGGGCGTAAGCCCCATGCAAAAGCTTCAGATGACAACGCAAGAGGGGGATAACGTCGGCGTTGCGCAATCCACGGCAACTTTGACGACGCGCAGACCGGCGTGAAGGCGATCTTTACTGATCCGGCAATCGCGGAGAAGTTAGCGCAAAAGAATATGATGTTCTCCTCTGCCAATTCGATCAACTGGGGCCGCCTCGTCCCGCAAATTGTCTATTACATCTCCGCCTATTGTGACTTGCTTAAGGATGGCTCCATCGAGCTGGGCGATAAAATGAATGTAGTCGTCCCCACGGGCAATTTTGGCAATATCCTCGCTGCCTATTATGCGCGCAGGATGGGGCTGCCGATCCAAAAGCTGATCTGCGCTTCCAATGCGAATAATGTGCTGACAGATTTCCTCCAGACCGGGAAATATGACCGTAACCGCAGCTTTTATACCACAATGTCGCCTTCGATGGATATCCTCATCTCCAGCAATTTGGAGCGGTTGCTCTTTGATTTATGCGGTCGGATGATGCGCAGGTGCGTGCGTGGATGGATAGCCTGAAACAGGATGGCTGCTATGATGTGGGCAGGTCCATGCTGAATAAACTCAAAACGCTTTTTGCGGCTGGCTGCTGTAATGATAGCCGCACGAAGATGACGATCCGTGAAACCTACAATAATACCCACTATCTTTGCGATACGCATACAGCTGTAGCCGTAGACGTATGTAAACAATATCTGCTGCGCACAGGAGATAATACGCCGGTGCTGATCGCTTCCACAGCAAATCCCTTTAAATTCTCTGCAAGCGTGCTGTCCGCCGTCGGGAATGGGCAGGTGGAGAGCAGCGATGAATTCGGCATGGTACAGGAGCTTTCCAGTCTTACAGGCGAGCAGGTGCCGCCGCAGCTTGCAGGCCTTGCGCAGAAAAAACAGCGTTTTACCAAGGTTTGTGAACGGGATGAGATGAAAAACGTGGTTTATGAGATGCTCGGCATCGAGTCATAATAGACGAAGAAGCGGAAATAAGGCTGCTGCAAAAATTTTGCAGCAGCCTCGCGCGCTTCTTGTTTGTTTTTTTACTGCATGCCGCCATCCGGCTCGTAAGTCGCGCACTCCGTCTCAGACGAACAGCACGCGTTGCGCGGCCCAACCTGAATCTTGCCGGCCATGCACTTGGTCTTGCCATCGTGATATACGCAGCTCGTCACGCTGCAATCGATATCGCTGATTTCCTTGATGTGTTCCTTACCCATCGTAACGCCTCCTTTCGCGGCGCTTTCCGCGCCCGGATTTATCTTTTGCATCCTTTGGCTTTCTATGCGGAGCAAAGCGGCGGGAAAAACATGAATCGCCTTGTTACAGGGCTGAAGGCGAATCGGTATTTTTTGGATATAAAAATTTTGTGGATATGAATTTGGAAAGATTGGAGGGGAACGCAATGTCGCTGTTTGCCATCGCGGACCCGCACCTGTCCCTAGACGCTGATAAATCCATGGAGGTTTTCCGCGGCTGGCAGGATTATGTGGCGCGGCTGGAGGCAAACTGGCGCGCTGTAGTAGGCGAGGAAGATACAGTTGTGATCGCAGGAGATCTTTCGTGGGGGATGTCCCTCGCTGGAGCGCTGCGGGATATGCAGTTTTTGCATTCTCTGCCGGGAAGAAAGCTTTTGCTAAAAGGCAACCACGATTATTGGTGGTCAACGCGCCGAAAAATGGATACCTTTTTTGAAGAGCATGGGCTTCACTCGCTTCAGATCGTCCATAACGATGCCGCTTTGGTGGAGGGAATTGCTGTGTGCGGCACGCGCGGCTGGTTTTTTGATGCGGAAGAGGACGCCGACAAAAAAGTAGTGCTGCGTGAGGCAGGCAGGCTTCGTACCTCCATTCAGGCGGCAAAGGCGCTTGGCGGTGAGCCGGTGGCGTTCCTGCACTATCCGCCGTGACGCAGTCAGCTCGGTGCGAGGAAATGATGCGGGTTCTGGAGGACGAGGGAATCCGGCGCTGCTATTACGGCCATCTGCATGGACCGGCTACGCGTGCAGCAGTGACAGGCGAGCGGGAAGGGATTCGTTTTTCACTGATTCTGCCGATTATTTGAGCTTTTGCCAAAGTTGGTGCCTGCTGGGCTGGAGGGAGATGCTTCCTCTACATAGTGTCTCCAATCAACCATTTTGAAAGCCCGGAAGAATTCGGGCAAGGATTCATGAAGAATTTGTAAAGAATTTCAGATTTTAAAAAAAAAACTGGAAATTGCAGCATGTATCTGCTATAATAACTTAGTTAAACTGCAACAGATGTACAGGAGGAAAATTAAGATGAGTTTAAAAACAGCGACCAAATTGGAAGAGGCCGGTGTATACGAGCTGGAAGTAACGGTTGACGCCGCGACGTTTGAGGACGCTGTCAACAAAGCGTATCTCAAGCAGAGAAAGAATATCACCTTCATGGCTTCCGCAAGGGGAAAGCTCCCCGTGCATTTATTGAGCGCGTTTATGGCCCTGAGGTGTTTTATGAGGATGCGATCGAGGCGGTTTATCCGCAGGCGGTCAAAGAGGCTGTGGAAGAGTCCAGCCTGAAAACGGTTTATGAGCCTATGAACCTAAAGTGGAGGAGATGGGTAAGGACGGCGCTCTGATTAAGGTAAAGGTTGCCGTGAAGCCTGAAGTGGAGCTGGGCGAATATAAAGGCTTGGAGCGGAGAAACCGGCCGTTGAGGTGAAAGATGAAGAAGTCGATGAGGAAATCGAGAAGATGCGCGAGCGCAATGCGCGTTACATCAGCGTGGAGGATCGTGCCGCGCAGGATGGCGATCTGGCTGTGATTGATTTTGAAGGCTTTGTGGACGGCGTCGCTTTTGAAGGCGGTAAGGGTGAAAATTACGACCTGACGCTCGGTTCCCATCAGTTATTCCCGGCTTTGAGGAGCAGGTGGTAGGCCACAGTGCTGGCGAAGAGTTTGACATCAACGTTACCTTCCCGGAAGAATATGCCGAGGAGCTCAAGGGAAAGGACGCCACCTTTAAGATTAAGCTTCATGAGATCAAGCAGAAAGAGCTGCCGGAGCTGGATGATGAGTTTGTCAAGGATGTCAGTGAGTTCGACACGCTCGATGAGCTGAAGGCGGATACCAAAAAGAAGATGCTCGATCATAAGCAGGAGCATGCGGATGAAGATTTTGAGCATGCGGTTCTCGATCAGCTTCCCGCGCTGGTAACGGCGGAAATTCCGCAGTTGATGTTTGATCGTGCGGCGCAGGAGGAGTTTGATGAATTCAATTACCGCTTGCAGTCGCAGGGCATTGATTTTGACACCTACCTCAACTACACGGGCATGGAGCGCGACGCGATGATGGCCATGTACCGCGAGCAGGCGGAGACGAATGTGAAGACCCGTCTCGCGCTGGAAAAGATCGTGGAGCTTGAGCAGATTGAGCCGGCCGAGGATGAGATAGAGGCGGAATATGCAAAGCTCGCTGAGAATTATAAGATGGATATCGACAAGATCAAGGGCGTGATCCCTGCCGCCGACATCAAGGCGAACCTTGCCATGCGCAAAGCAATTGACCTGCTCAAGGAGCATTCTGTCGCTAAGAAAAAAAAGGCGACCCGCAAGAAAAAAGCCGCAACGGAAGAGAAACCAGCTGAGGAGCCGAAAGCGGAATAATTTTGACTCGGCGTTTAAAGCGCGCGCCGCCTGTGCAATACTAAAGGCATATGCGGCGCGCGTATTCGAAAAAGTAATTGCGAGCCATTCGATGTGGCCCGCATTTTGCGCATTTTTTGGCACAAAGCGTGCTGTTTCGATGCGTATGCTTTTGCAAACACAGGCGTCAGTGGATTGGGCGAAATCCTCTGCACTGATGCAATCCATGACACAATTAAAGGGGGATCTTTCCTATGAGCTTAGTACCAATGGTAGTCGAGCAGACCAGCAGGGGAGAAAGGCAGTTCGATATTTTTTCCCGCTTGCTCAACGACCGCATCATTGTGCTCTGCGATGAGGTCAATCAAACGACTGCAAGCTTGGTGGTAGCGCAGATGCTGTTCCTGGAAGGGCAGGATTCCGAAAAGGATATCAGCTTTTATATCAACAGCCCGGGCGGCTCCGTAACAGATGGGCTTGCAATTTACGATACCATGCAGTATATCAAATGCGATGTTTCCACTATCTGCATGGGCATGGCGGCGAGCATGGGCGCATTCCTGCTTGCAGCCGGCGCAAAGGGTAAGCGCCTTGCGCTGCCCAATAGCGAAGTGATGATCCATCAGCCCTCTGGTGGCATGCAGGGGCAGGCGACGGATATGGAGATCACAACCCGCCATATTATCAAAACCAAGGAGCGCCTCAATAAAATCCTGGCCGCCAATACAGGCAAGCCTATGACGTGATCTGCAGGATACGGAGCGCGATAACTTTATGAGCGCACAGGAAGCGCTCGAATACGGCCTGGTTGACCGTATCATTGAGCACAGGTAATTGCTTTTACCGGGGAGGTATTGCACGAATGCCAAGAGATGATGACAACAGTCAGAAGGGTGTACGCTGCTCCTTCTGCAATAAAACGCAGGATCAGGTGGATACGCTGGTCGCAGGGCCGGGCGTTTTCATCTGCAACGAGTGTGTGGAGCTTTGCCGGGAGGTCATTGAGGATGAGGACCGCCCGCACCGCCACGGTGGGAGGGACGACGCGAATTTTACCCTTCCCACGCCGGAGGAGCTGAAAGATCAGCTCGACGAATATGTGATCGGGCAGGAGCAGGCAAAAATCGCGCTGAGCGTGGCTGTTTATAACCACTATAAACGCATTTATTTCGGCAAGGGTGCGGATGTGGAAATCCAAAAGAGCAATGTTTTGCTCCTGGGTCCCACAGGCGTTGGCAAAACGATGCTTGCGCAGACGCTGGCCCGGATTCTTAACGTGCCGTTTGCCATTGCGGATGCGACAACGCTCACAGAGGCGGGCTATGTCGGCGAGGATGTAGAAAATATCCTCCTGCGGCTGATCCAAGCGGCGGATTACGATATTGAGCGCGCGGAGCACGGCATTATCTATGTGGATGAGATCGACAAGATTTCCCGCAAAAGCGAAAACACTTCAATTACGCGCGACGTCAGCGGTGAGGGCGTACAGCAAGCGCTGCTGAAAATCCTGGAGGGCACGGTTTCTAATGTTCCGCCGCAGGGCGGACGCAAGCATCCGCAGCAGGAGTTTATCCAAATTGATACCTCGAATATCTTATTCATCTGCGGCGGCGCCTTTGATGGAATCGAAAAAATCGTTGAAAACCGGATGGGAAATTCCTCCCTCGGTTTTGAAGCGACAATCCGCGGCAAGAAAGATATGGAGCTTTCCACGATCATGGAAAAGGTCATCCATCAGGATTTGGTCAAATTCGGCCTGATTCCGGAGCTGGTTGGCCGTATGCCGGTGATCACGGCGTTGCATGCATTGGATCGGGAGGCGCTTGTGCGCATTCTCACAGAGCCGAAAAATGCGGTGATTAAGCAGTATAAAAAGCTGTTTGAGATGGATCATGTGGAGCTCGATTTTGATAAAGACGCGCTGGATGCAATTGCAGACCAGACGCTGGAAAAGGAGACGGGAGCTCGTGGCTTGCGCTCCATCATGGAGAAGTTGCTCACGCCGATTATGTATACAATCCCTTCGGATTATACGATTGAGCGCGTGCAGATTACGGCGGCTTACGTCAAGGATAACCAGCCGCCCCTGATCGAAAAGAACCCTAATCGCAAGCCTGTCCGGCTCAAGGCCGCCACGGTGGTGGAAAAGCCGAGGCCGCGTTCTTCTGCGGTTTAACGGTTTTGTAAAGGCGGGCTGCTGCAAGGTGCAAAGCGTTTTGCGGCAGCCCTTATGGAAATAAATTTAATATTTTTCCCGTTATAAGGGAAAATAAGGCTTGACGGAAGCCGTGGATTGTGATAAAATAACTCCCGTCGCTTGAAGGCTCTATCTGCTTCCTAGTGTTGATATGCGGGCGTAGTTCAGTGCCAGAACGCCGGCCTTCCCGGCCGGAGAGGTGGGTTCAATTCCTGCCACCCGCTCCATTTTCTTTCCGAATCCCGGCGCACGCGGGAAGGCTTTTGTGCGGGTGTAGTTCAATGGCAGAATCCCAGCCTTCCAAGCTGGTTGTGTGGGTTCGATTCCCATCACCCGCTCCAGTTTTCTCTTTCTTTATGCGCTTGTAGCTCAGGTGGATAGAGCAACTGCCTTCTAAGCAGTGGGCCAGGGGTTCGAGTCCCTTCAAGCGCGCCAATTATGGTGGGTATAGCTCAGCTGGTTAGAGTGCCAGGTTGTGGCCCTGGAGGTCGTCGGTTCGAACCCGATTACCCACCCCATTTGATGATTCCATACGCAAGGCGAAAGCTTTGCGTATTTTGGTATCAGCGTAAGAAGCGTAAAATAAAATATTGGGGTGTAGCCAAGGGGTAAGGCAACGGACTTTGACTCCGTCATCCGCTGGTTCGAATCCAGCCATCCCAGCCATAACTGCGGTGTGCAATTTGCGCACCGCAGTTTTTTTCAAACGGCGGCTTGCGTAGCCTGAACAGCGCCATGTTCCATCAGAAACAAAAATTTTGTATCCACCAATGTTTTTGGATCGATAAAATAAACGCCCATATTTCCCACCCCTGTATTTTTCATTCAAATATTATATTGAACAATGTATTGAGTTTCTTACAAAAGCATGGTAGAATACACCTGCATTTATCAAAAAAGTATGCAAAATGTCGAAAGAGGAAAGGCGTTTGCAAGCTCTTCCCTCACATTGCATTTTATGCTTTTGCACATGAAATGCAATGCGGGGGTTTGGCGCAGCCAAAACTGCCCAATTTGATGACTGGGAAAAAGAAAGGGATGGTCAAAGGGATGCTAATTTTATGTTGTCTGGTCGTCGGGATCGCCATCGGTGCAGCGGAATATTGGCTGCTGCAAAGGAAAAAATGGTTCCCGGATTTGCCCTATCGGATCATAAAGGATACGATCATTGTTAACCTTTTGGCGATTGCTGTGATGAAATATTTCCTAAAGATTCCGGATGTGTTTTATATTAGCCGCCATGGCCCGCTTTACTTTTTGAAATACCTGTGCTTTGCGCTTTGCGTAGGGGCAGCCGTTCTGTTTCTGAAGGGTATTTTTGAGGGTGTTCTGACCTACGAGCGGGAAGAGCGCAAGCAGAAAGCAGGTTTTCTTGTTGGGAAGGTGATCTCCATTCTGCTTTTTGCAGTCGGTGCGGCGGCTTTTACCGCCACAAACTGGGGAAAAAGAACGTTTGGTGATATTACGCCCGATCAATTTTTGGTCAACCTCAAATCCCCGATTGTCGGCACCAGCTCCGATGTGATGGTGACTGCATTTGAGGGCCTGTGTTTGAAACGGCTGTATTGACAATGCTGTTCAGCATTTTTGTATGCTCTGTATACCGCCTTGTGCTGCATCGTGGGGAAAAGCTTCGCGTTGTGTTTGGCCGGATTCCCCGGCTCGTGTTAAGCCTTGTGTTAGCGGTTGCCGTTTTGGCCGGCGGGTTGGTTTATGGTGTGAAAAAATTCCAGCTGTCGATGTTTATCATGCTTATGTTTCCGATTCCAGCTATATCCAAGATCATTATGTGAGCCCCCGCGATGTGAAACTGATATTCCCGAAAGAGAAGCGCAATTTGATCCATATTTATCTAGAATCGATTGAAACCACCTACCTGTCCAAAGAATTGGGCGGCTATATGAAAACAAACCTGATGCCGGAATTAACGCAGCTTGCCGGGGAGGGCGTCAGCTTTTCTCATACGCCGGATACGTTTGGCGGCCCGCGCCAGACGGTGGGCTCCAGCTGGTCGGTAGCCGCAATGGTCAATATGGAATTGGGGCTCCCTCTGAAGATTCCGATGAATGGTAATTCTTATGGAAAATCTGGGAAATTTCTACCAGGCGCTGTTGGAATAGGTGATATTTTAAAAGCGCAGGGTTATGAGCAGACGATTATGTTTGGCGCGGATTCTGATTTTGGTGGGCTTACGTCATTTTTCCAAAACCATGGCGATTTTAACTTCATGGATTATAAGGCGGTGAAGGAGAAGGGGCTGATTCCCAAGGACTATAAGGTTTGGTGGGGCTATGAGGATGATAAGCTCTACGAATTTGCCAAGGAGGAGCTAATCCGTCTTTCAAAAACGGGCAAGCCCTTCCATCTGAATATGGAAACGGCTGATACCCACTTCCCGGATGGTTACTTAAGCCTGGTGTAAAGGATAAACACGGCAACCAGTATGCAAACGTTATCTCTTATTCGACCGCTGAAACGGTTCGGTTTATCCGCTGGATTCAGCAGCAAGATTTTTACCCCAATACGACAATTGTATTGACAGGCGACCATTGGAGCATGGATCAGAAATTTTTTGCAAAGGTCGATAAAAAATACCGCCGTGCGATCTTTAATTTGATTCTAAATGCGCCGGTAAAAGCGGAAAAGGCATATGGGCGCGAATTTGCCCCGTTTGATTTCTACCCGACGATTTTAGCAAGCTTGGGCGTTCAGATCGAGGGCGACCGGCTTGGTCTGGGCACAAACCTCTTCTCCGGCGCGCCGACTTTGGTCGAGCGGGATGGCCTGGATAAGGTCAATCAGGAGTTGAACGAGCGTAGCAATTTTTACAATGACGAGTTTATCGCCGAGTGGAAAAACAGCACGTTTGAAAATACGAAGGTTTCCTATCAATAATCCCATTCTAAATCCTTGAGCGGCGGAGTTATTTTGCTCCGCGCTTTTGGGCATACATGAGCGGATATCATTTGCGCAAAAGCGCACAGATATGCTATACTAAATCATAATATATCGTCGGCGTTACCGCCTGTTTGGCGGCATCGTGAAAGGCAAAGCTTGAAAGATGAAGCTTGCAAACCGCGTTTTTTGTTCTGGCGGATGAGACGCAGTGTAAATTTCAAGCTTTTCCAAAACCGTACAATTCTGTGGCTGGGAGTAGAGGGGGAGAAAAATGGCCATAGGCATGAAAAATCTAGTTGATCACAAGCGGTTTTTTCTTGTTCGGCGGTGTTATACCCGCAGGAAAACCTCCCTTGGCCGAGAAAGGGGCAGACGCCAGTATGGATCTTCAAAACGGGCATTTTCCTGGTAAGGAGGCGATTAAAAACCTCCTTGCCTTTTTAAAATGGTCGGCGCTCGCGCTGTTTGCCGGGATTGTCATCGGTTTAATCGGAACTGCTTTTCACATGGCCTTGAGCGGTGCGCTTGCATTGCGGCAGGCGCACCCGTGGCTCGTTTGGCTCTTGCCGGTGGGCGGCGTCTTGATTACGGCGCTGTATAAATGGGGCGGGATCAATAATGATCGCGGCACGAATTTCGTGTTAATTGCGGTGCGCACGAATGAAAAGCTTTCGTTTAAAACGGCTCCGCTGATTTTTGCAACCACGCTTTTAACCCATCTCTTTGGCGGATCGGCCGGCAGGGAAGGGGCGGCGTTGCAGCTCGGCGGTAGTCTCGCTGCAAAGTTTGGAAGGATTTTGCATCTGGATGAGAAGGATGCACGCATTTTGACCATGTGCGGCATGAGCGCGGCTTTTTCCGCCCTGTTTGGCACGCCGGTCACCTCTGCGATTTTTTCCATGGAGGTCATCAGCGTGGGCGTAATGTATTATTCAGCAATTGTGCCCTGCGTGATCGCTGCTGTGGTAGGAGACCGAATTTCTTCCCTTTTCGGGATTGCCCCCACGGAATTTTTGCTTACGGGTGTGCCGGAGGGCTCGGCGCTCGGCGTGGCAAAGGTGGCGCTGCTCGGCGTACTGTGCGCCGTGCTGAGCATCTTGTTTTGCGTGTGCATGCATCAGTCGGCTGCGCTCTATAAAAAGTTAATCCCCAATAAATATCTCTGTGCCGCTGTGGGCGGTTTGCTGGTTGCCTTGCTGACCCTGCTGGTCGGCACGCGTGATTATAACGGCGCCGGTATGGATGTGATCGCCCGTGCCGTTGCAGGGCAGGCGCGCCCGGAGGCATTTGCCCTAAAGATCCTGTTTACAGCGCTGACGCTGGGCGCGGGCTTTAAGGGCGGCGAGATCGTGCCCGCTTTTTTACAGGGGCGACGTTTGGAAATGTGATCGGGAAGCTGCTGGGCCTTTCGCCCTCCTTCGGGGCTGGGCTGGGGCTGGTGGCGCTTTTTTGCGGCGTGACCAACTGTCCGGTCAGCTCTTTAATTCTGAGCGTAGAGCTATTTGGTGCGAAGGGCTTTGGCTTTTTTGCCGTGGTGGTCGCGGTGAGTTTTATGCTTTCCGGCTATTATGGGCTTTATAGCGAACAAAAGATCGTCTATTCAAAACTCAAACCGGAATTTATTGATAAAAAGGTAGAATGATAAGCATAGCGGAAGCAAGGCTTGTTGACATATCAGGCAAGGGGGAATGTTGCATGAATCAGGAAAAAATAGACCGAATTAATTTTCTCGCGCGCAAATCACGCACAGATGGGCTGACGGATGCGGAGAAGGAGGAGCAGTTGGCACTTCGGCAGGAATACATCGCCGCGTTTCGCCGGAGCCTGACGGGCCAGCTTGACAATACCTGGATTGTGGATGAAAAGGGGAACAAAAGAAAATTGGAACGCCGCCCGGGCGTGGCAAAAAAGAAAACGGCCGCGGTAGAGCCGATGCCGTTGAAAGTGAATATGGAAAATAATAGAAAAAAGACTGCCGATGAATAGCTTGACGAGAGGAGGCAGGAATATGCTTGTAAAGAAACAATATGTAACGGCCGCTTTGATCCTGGCGTTGCTTTGCGCGTTCGCATCAGTCTCTCCGGCTGCGGCCATTTGACGGAGCTGGATAGCCAAACGACCGGCCTTGTTTCAGAAGAAACGACTGTGGAAGGTTACCACCGGATCACCGCGCAGAAGGCCAAGGAGATCATGGAGAGTGGAAAGCCCTATGTTCTTCTGGATGTGCGCAGCCAGGTTGAGCACAATTTGAAATATATTGAGGGAGATATTTTAATCCCTCACCGGGAGATTGCAGAGAAGGCGCCCGAGCTGCTACCGGATAAAAACAAGACGGTCCTGGTTTATTGCGCCAGCGGCGTGCGTAGCAAGGCGGCGGCAGAAACATTAATCCAGATGGGGTATACGGATGTTTATGATTTCGGCGCGATTACGGATTGGCCCTATGGCGTAATAGAAGAAAAATAGGCGCAATCCGCTTATCGGCTGTCATCTGCTTTACCTGCGCGCAGGATGATTTCAATCAGCAACGCCGGCACGATAGCGGCGGCAAGCGTATCCTTCCCGCAAACAAAAAGATCGCCGCTCAAAATCATCAGGCGTGATAATCGCTCAACCGTCCAGCGCAAAGGTATGCGGCGGCCGATGCGGTAAAAAGAAAGATCACTAGCATACAGCCATATTTCAGCAGCAGCTTTGGCAGGCGGTGCATGGTATGTACGGTATCGTGGAGCTCTGTTAATAGTTTCTGCATTGGATGCATGGCCATCCCTTCTATAAACGACTCGTTTTTAAAATAATATTGCGTTGCGATTTTAATCCATTATAGCGGTCTGCGGCGCTGTTTCGCAATGTATAAATGTTGGAATGCTGATACAACCCAGGCCTAACACGCAGTTTGAAAGATAAATCTGCAAACTTTTAGGAGGATGGTATTCTTGATCCAAATTGGAGCATCTACCGCCTGCTTTTATCCGCTTGAAACTGAGCGAGCGCTCAAGCGGGTAGGGGAATTGGGCTTTTCCACAGCGGAGGTATTTTTCAACTCTTTTTCCGAGCTGCGCGGCCCGCTCTTGAAGCGATTTGCCGGGAACAGGAGGCTTGTAAGATTCAGGTGGTGTCAGTGCACCCCTTCAGCTCTGGGACTGAGCCTTTTTTTCTTTTCAGCGCATATGAACGGCGATTTCATGACACGTTGGAATATTATAAGCGGTATTTTGACGCGGCAAATGCGCTTGGGGCGCATCTGCTGGTGATGCATGGGCTGAAGCCGGGGGCCTCGATTGAAGAGCCGGAATATTTTGAGCGCTTCGGAGCGCTTGTTCAACTGGGCCGGGCACAGGGATTATGGTTGCGCAGGAGAATGTGGTACAGTTTTCCTCACAATCCCCCGTTTTTCTTGCCCGGATGCGAAAGGCACTGGGGAATGATTTTCATATGGTGCTGGATCTCAAGCAAGCGGTGCGTTCCGGCCTTGACCCGCTCGAGCTTGCGCGGCAATTTGCCGGCGAAATCGTCCATGTCCATGTCAGCGATCACCTGCCCGGCAGGGATTGCCTGCCGCCTGGGGAAGGCGCGTTTCGTTTTAACGCGCTTGCCGCACTGTTGGAGGATGCGGGATACCAGGGAAGCTTTATGATTGAACTATATGCGGGGAATTTTACGGATGACAAGCAGTTGATGCGTGCTAAGGCCTATTTAGAGAAGCAACAAGGCTGAGAGATTGGGGCTTGCGGATATTCGGATGGGTATGGTATAATAGCTTCAAAGCGGATAGCTTTGAAGCATTGGAAAAATGGTTGTCGGCGTGAAACGCTCCTGCCGCGATGCGGCAACGTCATTTTTCGTAGATGGTTTTTGCAATGGTATAATAGCTTCAAAGCGGATAGCTTTGAAGCATTGGAAAAATGGTTGTCGCGCGAAACGCCTCCTGCCGCAAGGCGGTAATTCCTATGATTAAAAGCGCTGGAAGTGATGAGTGTGAGATGTCCATTCTGTGGCTATGAGGAAAGCAAAGTGATTGATTCCCGCCCGACGGATGAGGGCGAGCGCATCCGCCGCCGCCGGGAATGTATGCGTTGTGCAAAGCGCTTCACCACCTATGAGGTGATCGAAAGCGTTCCGGTGGTCGTTGTAAAAAAAGATAAGTCGCGCGAGGTTTTCGACCGTGATAAGCTTTATAACGGCATGCTGCGTGCTTGTGAGAAACGCCCTGTCAGTGCGGCGGCGTTGACGGCCGCTGTGGATGATATTGAGACGTCTCTACAGAATTCGTTGGATAGAGAGGTGACCTCTGAGCACATCGGTGAGCTTGCGATGGAAAAGCTCAAAGAGATCGATGAGGTGGCATATGTCCGTTTTGCTTCCGTATACCGCCAGTTTAAGGATATTGAAACATTCCGAGAAGAGTTGATGAAGCTGAAAAGGGAAAAGTCGGAATAGAACGGGGCAAAAGCTTTTTTGAAACGTTCTGAATCGAATAGGGTGGAATCTGATTTCAGAGGGATTGCTGCAAGAAGCTTTGCAGCAATCCCTTTCTTATTCCATCGTGCGGAGTTTCAGCACAGGGTTATTTGCCTCGTGCGGGAAAAGCGGAGGTTTTATCACAGGCAAAGTGCCGGCTATCGGTTGTAAGCGGTGGATTTATCGATTGCCGCTGCTTTCCTCCCGCACCGCGCTGAGCATCCGCGCCGCGCCACCGGGATTGGTCGTTGTGCCGTATAGCTTTAGCCGGGTATAGGTGAGCCTGCTGAGTTCCCGCAGGCCGGACGCTTCATATAGCGCGCCCGCAAACTGATCTGGATTGATCCCATCCGGGATCAGGCGGAAGTAAGGCTCTGGCAGGTTGATCCCTTCGGCAGTGATGCAGAGATACCCGCCGCTGCTTTCCTGATTGGTGAAAACAGCGCATTTCCGTTCTGGAAAGAAGCTCTCTTTCAGGCCGCCCGGCGCGATGACAACGGTGCTGTCCCGCGCACCGGCGAAGGTATCCTGAATCAAAAGCGCCGCCCCATAATCCTCCATAACCTGCTCAGCAGTTTGCTCATATATGGCGGCATGATCTGTGACAACCCGTACCAGGGAGGCGAAGGCCAGCAGGCGGCCTGCCCGCCGCGCGAGCCTTCCTTTTGGGTCAAGCAGTGTGATGCATTCTTCGCCAGGTGGCTGCCGTCTGCGCGAGAGGACGTCGCAGGCCGTATTAAATAGAATCAATGGGGCAAGCGCATCTGGCAAAAACGCTTTGACCGAGCCACCGTCTGGAGGAATGATTCCGTCCGGCAACAGCATTCTCCCAGCGCAGCGCCCGGCACAGAAAGCGATCTCTTCCCAGGGGAGCTCTCCTTTCCGGCGGGATGCCTCCACACAGAGAAAAGGCGTGCCGCCCTTCACTGCAACCTGAATTGCCTGCGGCCTTGCCGGATGCATGCGTTCTTTGATCTTTTGCAGGAAACCGTTTTCCTGCGGCCTGATCTGTAGCACGGCAAACATTGCTGCGGCCATCTCCCTTCCCTGATCGTTTCCATACCAGTTTCGTACCGTATCTATATGCTGTGCCGTTGCGGAATATCCGCTTTGTTTGCCCTGGAAAACAAGATAGTCTTTTGCCGCAGCGTGCTCATAGAATATAAAGCGGCTTTCTGTTACCGAAATGCCGCGAGAGGTTCGCAAAGGAGCGTCATCCATGGATAATCGGAAAAAACGGCTTTTGGGAATGGGCTTTGTTGTGGCGGTGCTGTTCGCCGCCAGTATGCTTGCCTTTCAGATGCAGAAAGCGGCCCCGGCGGCGGCCCCGGCACAACCGGCGGGGCAAAAGCTGCCAATCATTATGTATCATAACATTTCGCCGAATGCGGGCAGGCAGGGGAAATACACGGTTTCTGTCAAGGAGTTTGAAGGCGATTTAAAATATATCAAGGAGCGCGGCTTTACTCCCATCCTGACTCAACAGCTGATCGATTATGCCAAACAGGGCAAGTCCCTGCCGAAAAAGCCGCTGATGATTACATTCGATGATGGCTTCGAGAGCTTTTACGCCTACGCCTTTCCGCTCCTGCAAAAATATGATATGTGCGCTGTGATGGCGGTGGTCGGGCAATATGCGGATACGTTTACCAAAAAAGAGGATCATCACCTCAACTACTCCTACCTAACTTGGCCAATGATTGGAGAGCTGAGTAAAAGCGGTCTGGTGGAAATCCAGAGCCATACCAATAATATGCATACGATCACTTCAAAGCGGCGCGGTTGCACCATCAACAAAGGAGAGAATAAGGAAAGCTACAAAGCCTCCTGCGAAAGGATCTGGAGCTTAATCAGAAAAAAATCCAGGAAACGACGGGAAAGGCTCCTACCGCGCTTGCCTATCCCTATGGTTCGCATTGTAAATCCTCCAAAGAAGTGCTCAAGGAGATGGGGTTTCAAGCGGCGTTTACCTGTGCGGAGAAGGTAAACGTCCTCCCGAACAAGGGCGGCGATTTAGATTGGCTTTATACATTGGGGCGCTACAACCGTGCGCATGGCGCTTCCTCACAGGCTTTTCTCAAGCCGATTCTCGATCAGGCGGAGCCCACATGAGCTGGAGCAGAGGGCCTCATTTGATGCTTTTTTCAATGGGCGCGTTGCAAAACGCTCATTGCGGATACTCGTCATAAGAAAAACCATGGTTTCGGGCGCGCAAAGCCCAAAATTTGCCTGCGTGAGGTGAAAACGGTTTTTAAAAAGGGGCTGTTGCAAACTGTAAGGCATTTTGCAGCAGCCCCCTATTTTATCTTGTATTGTGCTTTCGATTCAGGTAAAATGCTTTTGGATTCTTTTGACGGGGAGGCGCAATATGAGGCATTTTGATGTGGATTTTCGGGATAAAAACGGGGAGCGCTATCAGCTCTCCAAGCGGATTGCAGAGCTGACAGAGGCGCTGATGGCAAATTATTTCGTTTACGATACGGAGGTCCTGGAAGGCGTATGGTTTCGGGATGGAAAATTTACCTATGAGCAGCGGGAGGAGGGAACGTGGCTTCCGTTCGACACAGAGCATGATACCTGGGGCTATGCGGATTGCTATGCGTGGATGAAACATTCCTTTACGGTTCCCACCCGGTTTGCAGGGCGGCCCGTCTATTACCAAATTCTTCCCCAGGAGGGGAAGAAGTGGGCCTGGGGATCTCCACAAGCGTTGCTCTATGCCAATGGGGAGGCGCTTCAGGGCTTTGACAGCAACCACACCCGCACCCGGCTGCTCGACTGTGCGCAGGGCGGGGAGCATTATGAAATGCTGCTCAATCTGTATGCGGGGGGCCGAGATTATGAGGGCAAGATCGGCACGCGCTTGCGGCTTTTGAGCGTGGATGATGAGGTGGAAAAGCTTTATTGGCACCTGCGCACCCCGCTCGAGGTGGCAAACCTGAAAGAACCGGACGAGCTTGCCCGGATTCACCTTCTTCAAACGCTCAATGAGGCGGTGAGCCTGGTATCGTTTCATCTCCCCTATGGCGAGGATTTTTTAGAGAGCGTGCGTGAAGCGACCGCTACCTGGAAAAAGAGCTCTATGGAAAGCGTGAGATGGAGGCCACTGTTTCCGCTGTGGGGCATACGCATATTGATGTGGCATGGCTGTGGCGGCTGCGGCAGACGCGCGATAAAACGAGCCGTTCCTTTGCCACAGTGCTCAAGCTGATGGAAGAATATCCCGACTATCGCTTTATGTCCTCCCAGGCGCAGCTTTATGAGTTTATCCGGCAGGAGCACCCGGCGATCTTTGCACGCATTCGGGAGAGCGTGCGCCAGGGGCGCTGGGAGCCGGAGGGCGGCATGTGGGTGGAAGCGGATACCAACCTTTCCTCCGGGGAATCGCTGGTGCGTCAATTTCTGGTGGGGAAGCGTTTTTTCCGCAATGCGTTCGGCGCGGACTGCAAAATCCTCTGGCTACCGGATGTGTTCGGCTACAGCGCCGCCCTGCCGCAGATTATGAAGCAATGCGGGATCAATTATTTTATGACCACCAAGATTTCCTGGAATGAGTATGATAAGCTGCCTTACGACACCTTCCTTTGGCGCGGCATCGACGGCAGCGAGGTGCTCACGCATTTTATTTCCACCATGGATACGGTCAAGGAGGAGAAGGATTGGATCACCACCTATAATGGGGATCTGAATCCATCTCAGGTGATCGGCTGCTGGCAGCGCTATCAGCAGAAGGATCTCAACCGCGATGTGCTTTTTGCCTTTGGCCACGGAGATGGCGGCGGAGGCCCGACGCATGGCATGCTAGAGCGAGGCAGGCGGATGCATATGGGCATTGAAGGCTGCCCAAAGGTGGAGTTCCAATTCGCCCGCGATTATTTTGACCGGCTTCAAAAGGACATAGCGGGGAGGAAACGGCTGCTCGATGGGTGGGGGAGCTCTATTTTGAACATCACCGCGGCACGTTGACCGCACAGGCCTCTGCCAAGCGGTGGAACCGAAGAAGCGAATTCCTCTATCACGATCTGGAAACGCTCGAAAGCCTTGTGAACCTCGACCATCTTTCCAGCTACCCATCTGCTGCATTGTTAGAGGCTGGAAGGTGATTTTGCTCAACCAGTTTCACGATATCCTGCCTGGCTCATCGATCCGGGAGGTATATGAGGATTCCCAAAAGCAGTATGAGGACCTGCACCGCACAGGCGGACGGATGCTGGAAAAGGCATTGCAGCAGGCTTCGCGCCGAGTGGGCCTTGCGCGGGATTCACTGCTTCTTTTTAATACGCTCGGCTTTTCACGCAGGGAAGTGGCTGAGATGCAGCGCCCGCAGCACACAGGCTTCCTCCTGCGGGATCCTCAAAGTGGCGCGGTGCTCCCCTGGCAGAAAACTTTTGACGGAAAGATCATTTTTACCTCGCCGGAGGTGCCGGCAAAAGGGTATTGCGCCATATCGGTTGAGGCGGGCGAACAGCGGCAGACAACGCCTTTGACTGCTACGCTTCGGGAGATGCATACGCCGTTTTTGATCTCACCTTTGATGAAGCAATGCAGATTGCCTCTTTGATTGACCGGCGCACCGGCGCAGCGTAGCGCCGCAGGGCGAGCCGCTCAATCGGCTGATCGTTTATGAAGACCGTCCCTTTGAGCACAGGGCTTGGAATGTGCAGGCCTATTATACGGAAAAATCCTGGGTTTTGAGCGATGTATCCCATGCAGAAGTGCTTGAGTGTGGGCCGGTACGGGCCGTGGTGCTCGTAGAGCGAAAGTTCCTGCATTCTGTGATCCGCCAGTATATTACGGCTTACGCAGAGCTGGATCGGATCGATATCCGCAATGAAATCGACTGGGACGACAGCTATCTGCTGCTCAAAGCGGATTTCCCGGTGGATGTCAATGCCGTGAAGGCGACGTTTGATATCCAGTTCGGCAATATTGAGCGAGTAACACATGAAAATACGCTTTGGGATTTTGCACAGTTTGAATCCTGCGCGCATAAATGGGCGGATTTAAGCGATAACAGCTTTGGCCTTGCTGTGCTCAATGATTGCAAATATGGCTATTCGGCAAAGGATGGCATATTGCCCTCACCTTGCTGCGCAGCGCAAACGATCCGCAGCCGAAACAGGATTGCACCCATCACACCTTTACCTACTCGCTTTATCCGCACGCAGGCCCGGCTGCCATTTCCCGTGTGGTGCAAGAGGGCTATTCGCTCAACTGCCCACTCTACACAATGTTTAGCAATGCTCAAAAGGGTGCATGGCCGGAGCGCTTTTCTCTCGCCTGCGTGGATGCGGATAACATTATTCTGGAAACGGTGAAGCGCGCGGAGGATAGCGATGCGCTGATTCTGCGGCTTTATGAAACGTGGAACCGTGCGACAGATTGCAGCATTCGTTTCGGGCGTTTAATGGAAATGGCGGCGCAGTGCGATATGATGGAGGAAAATGAGGCCTTGCTCCAAGTGGAAGGCAACCGGCTCCGGCTGCATTTCAGGCCGTTTGAAATTAAAACCTTAAAGGTGCGGCTGGAGCAGGCGTAAGGCGCCCCGCGCGGTCAGAAAATAAAGTGAAGATCCGCGGGCTGTCACAGGATGGCCCGCGGATTTTTTGCCAAATAGGTTTGAACCATGTTTAAAGCATTGAAAAATCATCTTTCGTGTTTTGTGTATCATAAAAATTTTCATTTTTTTACAATGGTTACTTATTTTTATCAATTTGGTTAAAATGCTTGTAATTTATTCTATTGGAAGCAAGATCATCTTCTTCTATGCCATAATCATAGCGATTACAACAGGCTTCTTTTCGCCAATTTTTACACTGTATAGCGCATGCCTTTTCACACAAGCTGAAGGTGAGGAAAATTTCGCAGAAAAATGGCAGAGAGCAGATGAAATGCAATGAAGTGGAAAACGTTTTTAAGGCGGATGCATGCGTCGAGCTTGAAGCGGATGTTCCGGCTGATCCGTGCGATCAGCCGGGAATCGCACAGGCCTCGCTTGTTGATTTTGATCGACATGCTTTGGTGTGTGGTGCGCTATGGGATTGGATATCTGGATTATAAGGTGTTTGGCTTCGCGTTTATCCATGGGGAAGCGCGTAAAACATTCATGACGATGGATGATAACCTGGCGCTCGTGCGTGCGGTAAACGACAAAGCGTATACGTATCTTTTTGACCAAAAATGCGCCTTTAATGAGCGGTTCCATCGCTTCCTCGGGCGGGAATGGCTCGATCTGCGCACGGCGGATGTGGCGGCTTTTGCGATTTATAAAGGATCGGGAGGATTTTTTTGCCAAAGAGGTAGATAGCTTTGGCGGTCAGGGCGTTAGCCGCGTTTTTGTGGAAGAGTATCCGGATGCAAGTGCGCTATATCACCAGCTGCGCGGGCGCGGGCAATATCTCGTGGAGGAGACAATCCGGCAGCACCCGGAGATGGAGCGGCTGCATCCGGGCTCGATCAATACGCTGCGGGTTGTTACCTTGCTGACAAATGGGGAACCTATGTGATGTATGCACTCATCCGCGTGGGTGGGAAAGGGCAGTGCATTGACAATATTTGCAGCGGAGGGATGTATGCGCCGGTGGATGAAAACGGTATGGTGTTTCATGACGCTTTTTGCGAGCTGGAAGAGCGCTTTTATGCTTGCCATGCGGAATCGGGCGTTCCGTTTGTGGGGTTTCAGGTGCCGTGCTTCCATGAGGCGGTAATGTTAGTAAAAAGGGCGGCTTTGGTTGTGCCGCAGGTCGGATATATTGGTTGGGATGTGGCAATTGGGGTGGATGGGCCTTTGCTCATAGAAGGCAATGTGATACCGGGCTATGATATGTGCCAAAATTATTGCCATTTAAAGAAAAGGGGAGAAGGGATTTTGCCCCGGTTTGAAAAAGTGATGGGAATGGCTTTTTTTCATCATTGAATCAAGAATAGCCGGTAACCGTTTCTGATCCATTAAGCTGAATGCTTCTCTTTGCTCTGTAAGCTTGCGGCAGGCTGCATCACAAACGGGCTTGCAGTTGATGTGAGAGCCATCGTCGTTTTTATTGATTCCGCGGCCTGCGGGCAAACATCGTTCGCCTGCCTGCATAAACAGCGCGAAGCTCTTTTGCCGTGTATCCATGGCGGATTTTGTGCGACTACTTATCTCTTTCATCATCGAAAAAACCGGCCCTGCGATATGATTTGAAGTGACCCCAAAAAGTTAGACAAAAAAATTAATTAAGCAGCAGAAAGGGCTTGTAGTCTGTGAATAGCAGGCGGCAAGCCCTTTAGCTTTGCCTTAATGCGGCGGGATATCCGCCTGGCCGATATAGCCTGTTACATAGCCTGCAATTGGTGTTTTGCCCACCCAATCTGCGCGTGGGGTAATCCGGTAGCGCCCGCTGAAAGCTTTGCCATCATATAGATAATACGTTCCGCTAAGCTTTCGCGCTGCGGTTTTTGCAGTGGAGGATGCATAAAGCGAGGCATTGGAAATCGCAATTTTCCGCCCTGCCCGATACCGGTTTACCGGCTGAACAGGGGCCGCCTCGCCATTTTGCTCAATAGCCGCCGCATCAACCCAGCCATACACGCCCTTGCCATCCTCGCTGATACAGTGGAAGGGATGCTTTGCGCCCGGTGCGGTTGCCGTTACTTTGCATTTGCTTGCGCCGCGCGTGCCGGCCGCTGTTGCCGCAGTGGACGATGCGTAGACTTTCCCTCCTGTAAACTGGACGATATCCCCACGCCGATGGCTTCGGGCTTGGTAGAGGGTGCATCACCGCCGTGCTCCTTTTTCGCAGTCCAAGATAGCTGACCGCCGCCTTCGCATACGCCTCACCGACTGCCCTGAGCTTCGCATCTGAGTTGATCTTCGCCTGATCCTTTGCGTTGTCTACAAACGCATATTCGCCGAGGATGGAGGGGATACCCGTTGTGGCCGCCTGGCGGCACATGCCGAAGTTGTAGCTTGTGCCCGCCTTGCTCTCCTTGATCCCCCGGCTCTTTTGGCCGAGCTTCACCATTTCAGCAAGCACTTTTTGCGCTAGTGACTTCGAGGGCGCGTGCGTGTGCCAGTAGTAGACCTCGCAGCCCTCCCCGCCGCCGGCGTTATAGTGGATTTCGAGCACGAGGGAGGGCCGTTTCTGCTCGACTTCCTTCATTTTGTGAGCAACTGTACAGCTTTTGTCCGTTGTGCGGGCCATGACGGTCTCGCATTCGTAATTTCTCAGGTAATTCTGGCAAGCCAGCGCGGTTTTGAGGGTCAGCGCCTTTTCGATGTATTTACCGCTTACCGCGCCCGGATCGCTCCCGCCGTGCCCGGCGGCGATGTAGATTGTTGCAGCCAATTGAGATGCTCCTTTCCTACTGTAATGGAGTTTCTGTAATGATCGGCAGCTCCAGCAGCTCACGATACATGATTTCGCCATGCCCGTTTCCGCCCAGGCCTGCATAGACGGCATACAAATTCACAAGCCTTTGCCGGACGGAGAGAGGGATGCCCGGAGCGCGATATAATCGCGGTAGATTTTATCGAGGCTGTCATATAACAGCTCGGTGGAAGCCTTTTTGAGCAGCTCGCTG
>ENA-OQEN01000169-OQEN01000169.1-human-gut-metagenome-genome-assembly--contig:-NODE-169-length-28611-cov-7.541743_pt1 | contig 28611 bp, 32 predicted proteins | sample MGYA00242791_ERZ504627 | MGnify/ENA primary metagenome ERZ504627 (study PRJEB26092, sample SAMD00036316) | human gut metagenome | host: Homo sapiens | study: EMG produced TPA metagenomics assembly of... | reverse complement strand
CCCGATGCAGCTTTCAGCGGCACTGTTTGAAAAAATCTTTTTGCTGTGGCTTGTGTTTTTACGGCAGTGTTTATTCGCCGGAAGACGTCTCTGTTTTCTGGCTGTCTCCCTGCCCCAACTTGTTCATCGCTCAAGCGGGTCGACGGTCTTGCCGTTTATCGCGACGGTGAAATGGAGGTGCGCGCCGTCCGCCGCTTCAACGGGGACTGTGCCGAGGGTGCCGATATGGTCGAACTGCTCGACCTCGTCGCCCGCTTTCGGCAGATTCTTGTCCGAGAGTCCGCAGTATCGCGCAACGAGCCCCTTGCCGTGGTCGATTTCGACCACGTTGCCCCAGAGCGGGTCGGAATAGACTTTTGCCACGCGCCCGTTCTGTATTGCGATAACATCGTTGCCCTGTGCGCCGCCGAAGTCTATGCCGTTGTGAACCCGCCAGTCGTTCGTCGTCTTGTTTTTCACCATCTCGTCCGCGCTGTAGTCCTTGCGGATGTCCGTGCCCATCGGCAGAGCGTAGCTGCCGGTATATGGCGTGTTTTTGCTGTCATTTTCTTTTGTCGTCTGCGCAGGCGCAGTCGTTCTGTCGTCGGGGACATTCTTCACGGGGTTGTTCGCCTGCGTCAGCGTTTCCTGCGGCACGGAGTAGTCTATATTGTACTGCCTCGAAGGATGCTCCGTCGAATTATTGTCCGTCGGCGTTTTCGCCACGCGCATCGCGCCCCATACTCCCGCACCCGCCGCAAGAATGCAGAGCGCTGCGAGAATGTATATTCCCTTCGATCTGAAAAAGCTCTTTTTGTTGAATGAATTGTCTATCATATCTGCCTCGTTTCTCCGCGTGCGGTGTCACGGTGTTTTTCATTCCTATTTTTGACCGTACCGACGCGCTTTATGCGCAAGCAAAATTTATGAAAAATATAAAAATAAAAACGAAAAGACGCCCACCTTTCGGTGAACGTCCTTCCGTAATGAGGGGTTCGATGCAACTTTTAGCATCTGGTTTGAGGAGGGGTGATGCCTGACGAACTCAGGCACCGCACACTGCAGGGTGCGGCTCCCTGCTTGTGTGCAAATCTATGATAATCGAGGTTTGTTAAGCCTTGTGAACAGAGTCTTAATAATCAGAATCAATTTTGTTAAGACTTTCGTTTCGTGCGACACTTCGGGGAAAGTGTTTTTCAGCTTTTGTGAACTTTGCCCAAATCTGCGGCTCAATTTTCGGCATCCGCGGCGCGAAAGATTCTGCCGATATGCCTTGAACTATTTATTCAATTGTTTATAATTAAACTGATAATAAAGGTATATATTATATGTCTTGCAGTCTGTTGAGAAAGTCTGCCATTTCATGGGCTCAAGGCTCCCCCGTGTAAGGGGAGCTGTCACGGCGAAGCCGCGACTGAGGGGTTGCTGTAATGAAAGTTCAAAACATTCAGCATTTTTGAAAAATTGCGACTTATTCAAAACAATCCCTCCGGCGCTTCGGTCGCTTCTCTTTACGCAAGGGAGACTTGGATTTCTGAAAAGCCCCCGAAGTCGGAGTTATCGATACGCTGAAAGGTATATAATATATCTTGAACACGATAGGAGAAACGATATGGGAAGAAAAGTCAGAATAGGCATCATCGGCTGCGGCGGAATCGCCAACGGCAAGCATATGCCCGCGCTCAAAAAAATCGAAGAGGCCGAGATGGTCGCTTTCTGCGATATCATTGAGGAGAGAGCCGTAAAGGCGGCAAAGGAGTTCGGCGTCGAGGGCGCAAAGGTCTATACCGATTACAGAGAGCTGCTCGAGGATGAGAGCATAGAGAGTGTTCATGTCTGCACCCCCAACCGCTCGCATTCGTTCATCACAATAGACGCACTCGAAGCGGGCAAGCATGTTATGTGCGAAAAGCCCATGGCAAAGACTTATGCCGAGGCGAAGAAAATGTACGAGACTGCACAGCGCACCGGCAAGAAGCTGACTATCGGCTATCAGCAGCGCTGGAGACCCGATTCGCTCTATCTCAAAGAGGCGTGCGACAACGGCGATCTCGGCGATATCTATTACGGCCGCGCCATCGCGCTGCGCCGCAGAGCTGTTCCGACATGGGGCGTTTTCCTCAACGAGTATGAGCAGGGCGGCGGTCCGCTTATCGATATCGGCACCCACGCGCTCGACCTTACGCTCTGGATGATGAACAACTACAAGCCCAAAATGGTCGTCGGCAATGTCTATAAGAAGCTCGGCAATCAGAAGCGCTCCGGCAACGCATGGGGCGAATGGGATCCCGCGCAGTATACCGTCGAGGATTCGGCTTTCGGCTTCGTCACCATGGAGAATGGCGCTACCATCTCCGTCGAAGCGAGCTGGGCGCTCAATATCGCCGACCCCAACGAGGCTGTTACATATCTTTGCGGCGACAAGGCAGGCGCGGATATGCGCGGCGGACTTCATTTAAACTATGTCAAATATGGCCGCCAGTGCATCGAGACCCCGAACTTTGAAGCCGGCGGAGCCGCATTCTTTGAGGGTGCGACCAGCGACCCCTCCGAGCTTGAAGCCCGCGCCTTCATCAACGCCATTATCAATGACACCGAGGTCAGCACCAAGCCCGAGCAGGCACTTGTTGTAACGCAGATACTCGAAGGAATATATGAATCCGCCAAGCAGGGCAAACCTTTTTATTTTGAGTAATATCACGCACATTGACCGTTCCTCGCAGGGCTTGAGTATCGATATAATATTCCCCACGCGGAACAGCGGTGCCAATGTGAATTTACACTTTAAATTTTATCTCAAACAGGAGAAGAAACATGAAAATTGCAGTTCAGCTTTACAGCCTTCGAGACATTATAAAGGGCAGCGGCGAGGAGCTTCTTGCCATTCTCCCGAAGATAAAGGCTCTCGGCTATGACGGCGTTGAATTTGCCGGATATTTCGGCGTTGACGCGGCGACCCTGCGCGCGGCGCTCGACTCCGCCGGGCTCGTCGCCGTCGGTACACACATCGCCATTGAGAGCTACTCGCCCGAAAACTTCGACGAAACAGCGGCGTTTTGCCGCACTCTCGGCATGAAGACCATGGGCATGGGCGGCGCCGACCACGAGACCCCCGAGGAGCTCAAGGCGACCTGCGCCGAGCTGAAAGCGGCGGACGAGCGGGCGGCAAAAATCGGCATGAGCGTCTATTATCACAACCACTGCTCGGAGTTCGAGCCGATTTCCGACGGCGTTATTCCGTTTGATGAGCTGAAGAAAGCCGCTCATCTCGAGATAGACACCTATTGGAGCTTCGTCGCCGGCCAGGATAACTACAAGCTCATCACCGAAAACCGCGACAGGATAGCTCAGCTCCATGTCAAGGACGGAATAGGCCACACTCCCAAGGCTCTCGGCGAGGGCAACTGCGATATCCCGGAGGTCGTTCGCGCGGCAAAAGATATCGGCATCGAGTGGCTGATAGTTGAAAATGATGATCCCGTGCCGAACGGTCTTGACGACGTCGGCAGGAGCATAAAATATCTCAAATCCATTATCTGATTCCGAAAGGAGCTATAAAAATGAAATTAGGTGTATTTACCTGCCTTTTGGGCAATCTTCCGCTCGAAGAGGCTCTCAAGTATTTCAAATCCAAGGGCATTGAGATGGTCGAGATAGGCTGCGGCGGTTACCCCGGCAACTCCCATGCCGACCCCGACACCCTGCTCGCCGATCCTGCGGCTCTGAGCACTTTCAAATCCACCGTCGCGGACAGCGGCCTTGAGATAAGCGCGCTCAGCTGCCACGGCAACCCCGTCCATCCGAACAAGGCTATTGCCGCCGAGTTCGACAAGACGATAAAGAACACCATTCTTCTCGCCGAGAAGCTCGGTATTCATCAGATCAACACCTTCTCCGGCTGCCCCGGCGACCAGGAGAACGCTAAGTATCCCAACTGGGTCGTCTGCCCTGGCCGAACGACTTCTCCGAGATACTCGAGTGGCAGTGGAACGAAGTACTCATTCCCTATTGGACTAAGACCGTCGCTTTCGCCAAGGAGCACGGCGTCGACAAGATAGCCTTCGAGCTTCATCCGGGCTTCTGCGTCTACAACACCGAGAGCATGCTCAAGATACGCAAGGCAGTCGGTCCCGAGCTCGGCGCGAACTTCGACCCGAGCCACCTTATCTGGCAGGCATGGATCCCGTCGCCTGCATCAGAGCGCTCGGCGATGCGATATTCCACTTCCATGCCAAGGATACTAAAATCGACAAGTACAACACCGCCGTCAACGGCGTGCTTGACACCAAGCCCTATGCGGACGAGATTCACCGCTCGTGGATATTCCGCTCCGTCGGCTACGGCAACGACTACGCATATTGGAAGGATATGATCTCGAACCTGCGCATGGTCGGCTATGACTACGCTATCAGCATCGAGCATGAGGATTCCCTCATGAGCCAGGACGAGGGCCTTTCAAAGGCAGTCGACTTCCTCAAGGATGTCCTTATCACCCAGAACACCGGCGATATGTGGTGGGTGTGATAAAACTTTCGCGAAACAAATTTATATCGGGAGTATACAAAACAATGGATAAGAATAAGAAGATAGGTTTTGCCGTTATAGGCTACGGCGGAATGGGCAGCTGGCATGCGTCGACCTGCGCGGACGATTTCAAAGACACGGCTGAACTCATAGGCATCTATGATATCAAGCCCGAGAGGCGCGCGGCTGCCGAGGCTGAGGGCATTCACGCTTTTTCTTCGCGCGAGGAACTGCTCGCCGACGAGAGAATCGACCTCGTCACCGTTGCAACGCCCAACGATGTACATAAAGAAATAGCCATAGCCGCCATGGCGGCGGGCAAGAATGTTATCTCCGAGAAGCCCGTGGCGCTTAGCCAAGAGGAGCTTGAGGAGATGATAGCCGCGTCCAAAAAGTATGGCAAGCTCTTCACCGTCCATCAGAACAGACGCTGGGATCCGGACTTCAAGTGCGTCCAGAAGATCCTCGCGGATAACGAACTCGGCAAGGTGTTCCGCATCGAGTCCCGCGTTCAGGGCTCGCGCGGTATCCCCGGCGACTGGCGCAACCAGAAGGCGCACGGCGGCGGCATGGTGCTCGATTGGGGCATCCACCTGCTCGACCAGGCGCTGCGCATCGGCGAGGGCAGAAAGCTCATCTCCGTCTATGCAGAGCTGACAAATGTCACCAACGAGGAATGCGACGACGGCTTCAGAGCCACGCTTATCTTCGAGGGCGACCTTTCGATGTATGTCGAGGTCACCACGAGCAACTTTATAGAGCTTCCGCGTTGGTATATCCTCGGCGAGAACGGCTCCGCAGTTATAAACGACTGGGATCTCAACGGCGAGATAGTCAAGGTCTCCGATTGGGAGAACCGCGACGCAGTGCCGATCCTCGCGGGCGTCGGACTGACAAAGACCATGGCTCCGAGAACCGACGATACTATCAAGCACTATCCGCTGCCCAAGGTCGATTCGAGCTGGACTCAGTTCTATGAGAACGTCTTCGCTGCTCTCAGAGGAGAAGAAGAGCAGTTGATAACGCATGACCAGCAGCGCAGACTGCTCAAGCTCGTTGACGCGATATTCGAGAGCGGAACCGAGAACAAGGTCGTTTTCTTCGACAAATAAAGCACATAAAAAACAGCCTGCCGCCGCGCAGCGAAAGCCGAAAAACTTTTGCCGCGCGGCGGTTTTTATTTTGAGCAGAAAATTCACGCCAAGCCTGTTTGGGTGCGGAAACGGTCGAATCTCCGTGCAAATTGCATAAAAACACCTCTTAGATTTTGGACATAATAATCAAGAGGTAGAGATTTGTGAACAAAAAATGAAAATTTGCTTTTTTCGATTGACTAACGGTCATTTTTGTAGTAAAGTATCTCACGCAAAAGAAAGTGACCGGCAGTCAGTTCGGAGGTGAACACATGGCGACGGTTGAAGAAAACAAGACCGAGAAGCGGTCGAAGCTTATGGAAGCGGCTCATTCGCTCTTTACGAGCGGCAGCGCGCTCAAGCCTCCGACGATAGATGAGGTCGTCAAAATGGCGGGTGTCGCCAAAGGTACGTTTTATCTGTACTTCAAAGATAAATATGACCTTATGGATCAGCTCTTTTTGAAAAAGCTCGCCGAGTGCGTCAATTCCGCGCTCTTTAAAACGCGGCAGCAGCTCGCCGGCAGGCAGGTTGAAGACGCCGAGCGCGTGAACGCCTTTCTCGATAACGTTTTTATGTATATCGATGAAAACAAAGCGTTCCTGCCCCTCATCAGAGACCGCGTCTCCTCGTGCTACCGCCTGATGCTCAAGGGCAGGGAAGCGGAGCTCAAGGAAGCATACGACAGCCTCGTAAAGCTGTTCCTGCGCCACGGCTTCACGGAATACGAGAGCGAGATGAACATATATATGTTAGTCTCGATGCTCGCGCCCGTCAGCTGCGACAGCGCGATCCAGGGCGAACCGTATAAGCTCGATGAAATAAAGAGCGGAATGCAGCGCCTGACAAACAAACTTTTAGCATAATAAGGAGGAAAGGGATATGATATCTAAAAAGTTAGCAAAGTGGATAGCCTACCATCCCAAAACTGTTCTGATAGTTTGTCTTATCCTGATAATCCCGTCGATAATCGGATATTTCCTGACGGGTGTCAACTATGACATTCTGTCATATCTGCCGGAGAACCTTGAATCCGTTCAGGGCGAGCAGATACTCGATGAAACTTTCCATAATTCGGCGAGTTCATTTATTATAGTAAAAGACACCGAGCCCAAGGATATCCAGAAGCTTGAAGACCAGATCCGCCAGGTCGAGGGCGTCAGCAACGTTATCGGCGCCACTGATATCGCGGATGTGACGATACCGAAAGAGATTCTTCCCGAGGTTCTGACCAACGTCTTCTATTCGCAGGACGGCAGCTCGACGCTGATAATGGTTCAGTATAAGAACTCCGGCTCGTCTCAGGTGACTATGGACGCTATCGCTTCCATACGCAAGATAATGAACAAGAATATGCTCCTGAGCGGTCTTTCGGCGATAACCGTTGATACAAAAGACCTGACAAACAGCCAGGCTCCGCTCTATGTCGTGATCGCCATCGCCCTCGCGCTTATAGCACTGTCGTTCACAATGACTTCGTGGGTGCTCCCGTTTGTGCTTCTCGCCGCGCTCGGCACCGCGGTCATATACAATATGGGCACGAATATAATCTTCGGCGAGATTTCGTTCATAACGAAGAGTATCGCCGCTATCCTCCAGCTCGGCGTTACAGTCGACTACTCCGTCTTCCTTATGGCAGATTCGAGGAGGAGAAGAAGCACCATGACACGAAGAAGGACGCCATGGCTGCGGCAATCGATTCGACCTTCCTCTCCCTTATGGGCAGCTCGCTGACAACCGTTTTCGGCTTCCTTGCGCTGTGCTTCATGAGCTTCACGCTCGGCAAGGATATGGGCCTTGTCATGGCAAAGGGCGTTATCCTCGGCGTTCTGACCGTCGTTACTTTCCTGCCCTCGCTGATACTCATGCTCGACAATGTCATTGAAAAGACAAGACATAAGAGCCTCGCGCCGAAGTTCAATAAGATAAGCGACTTCGCGATAAAACACAGAAGAGTTATAGCGATAATCTTCCTCGTGCTCTTCATCCCATCCTACTTCCTGCAAAACAACGTCAAGAAGTATTACAACATGGATAAGGCGATCCCGCAGGATCTGCCGTCAATATCCGCTCTCAATACGATGAAGAAAGACTTCAACATGGCAACGACCCACTTCATCATCCTTGACGATAAGATAACCGAAGCGAATATAAACGCGCTGACGAGCGAACTCAACGATGTCGAGGGCGTCACGAATGTCCTCTCGCTCAACAGCTTCATCGGCACGGCAATCCCGAGCGCAATGCTCCCGGATTCGATAAAGGAGATATGTGTCCAGGACGGCAAACAGCTCATGATGCTCAACTCCTCTTATTCGGCTGCGACCGACGAGGAGAACGCACAGATTGAAAAGATAACCTCGATAGTCAAGAAGTACGACGAGGGCGGAATACTGACGGGCGAAGGAGTCCTGACCAAGGACCTGATAACCGTCGCCGAAAAGGACTTCGTCGTCACCGGAGCTATCTCTATGCTCGCGATATTCATTCTTGTCGCGATAGTCTTCAAGTCCCTGTTGATACCGCTGATACTCGTCGCGTCGATAGAGCTTGCAATTTGGGTCAACATCAGTATCTCGACTCTGACGGGCACTACGATATGCTTCATCGCGCCGACTATCATCAGCTGCGTGCAGCTGGGTGCAACGGTCGACTACGCAATACTCATGACAACGAGATTCAGAGAAGAACTCCGGAAGTGCGGCGATAAGCTCAAGGCTATCAAGATAGCCGCGAAGGAGTCGAGCCGCTCAATATTCCAGAGCGCACTCGTGTTCTTCAGCGCAACATTCGGCGTCTACTGTATCTGCGATATAGATATAGTCAAGGGTGTCTGCCTCATGCTTGCAAGAGGTTCCGTTATCAGCGCACTCGTTATCATGGTTATGCTTCCCGGCATCCTCGCCATCTGCGAAGGCGCTATCAATAAAACATCCATCGGCTGGCGCGTTCCCCGCGTTAAAAAGGAGCGCAAGAGCCGCAAGGCAAAGGCTTGAACAAGGAGGGCAATAAAATGAAGAAAAACTTTATTCTCAAATCGGCGCTCTGCCTCACTCTCGCGGCGAGCATACTCACCATGGGCGCCTGCAAGAGCACCGGCGACAACGGCGACACTACCTCGGCGTCCGGCGATGAGCAGCCCGCACCCGTATATTACACCGATGTGCCCGGCTCCGTGAAGAAGAGCGAGACCGTGTATGTCAACATGGACAACAGCGGCGATGTCAAGGATATCACCGTCACCGACTGGCTCCACACCGACAAGGGTCAGGTCAAGGTCAGCGACACAAGCTCGCTGAAAAACATCACCAATGTCAAGAGCAACATCAAGCCCGTCAGCGAAAACGGCGGCATCACCTGGCATATGGACACGACCGACCTCTATTACAGCGGCAAGAGCAACAAAGAGCTGCCTGTAAAAATCAACATCAAATACTTCCTCGACGGCAAAGAGATGTCCGCCAAGAAGATTTCCGGCAAGAGCGGCAAGGTCGAGATAAAGATCTCCGTTGAAAACAATCTCTACAAGACCGAGAAGATAAACGGCAAGCAGGTCAAGATCTACAATCCCATCGCGGTTGTCGGCGGCATGATTCTTCCCGAGGGTCAGTTCCAGAACATGACTCTCACAAACGGCAAGCTCGTCGGCGACGGCACAAAAGAAATCGCTCTTATTGTCAGCATGCCCGGCATGAACGAAACTCTCGGACTCGACAAGCTCAATATCGAGGATCTGAACTTCGCCACCGAGTTCACCCTCTCCGCCGAAGTTGAGAACTTCTCGCTCGGCAATATGTACTTCGCGGCAGTGCCGATCTCCATGCTCGGCACGGAGTTCAAGATGCCCAACAGCCTCGATGATCTCCAGACCACTCTCGGCCAGCTCAAGGAGCTTGAAAAGGCTCTCAACTCCATGGATCCCAACAAGGTCATAACGAGCCTTATGACCAACAAGACGAAGATAAACGAGCTTGTCAACACGATGAACGAGGCAGTTGAGCTCTATCAGAACAACCGCGTCCTCTTCGAGATTCTGCCCAAGTATATGACCGAAGAGAACATCGCAAAGTTCAAGAAGCTCTTCAACAGCCTTGACCCCAACGAGCTCAAGGAAGTCATAACCCTGCTCAACAATCCAGTGCTCCAGAAGTTCTTCAAGAACCTGCCCGAGATAGCGGAGAACATGAATGATGTCCTTCCTCTTATTCAGGAGTTCTCAAAGGATATGTCCGACCCCGAGGTTCAGAAGGCAATAAACAACCTGCCCAAGACCCTCGAACAGCTTTCCGAGATACAGAAGACCATTGACGACAATCAGGAGCTCATAGACGGACTCGCAAAGCTCATGAGCAAGGAGAATGTCCAGAAGCTCAATGACCTCATCGACAGCATCAATTCCGGCGACTATGCAGGCAAGCTCCAGAAGTACGGCGTGCTCGCCGAGGATGCCGACGATCTTATCGCGAAGCTCCAGTCGATGATTTCTTACGGTGCATCGTATGATATCTACACCGAGAAGACTGCGGGCACCGAGTCGAACGTCATGTTCATCTATCAGACCACTCCCATCGCTTCGAGCAGCAGCTCTTCGACCACCACGACCGACACCACCGAGTCGCTCCCGTGGTACAAAAAGATATTTAAGAAATAAGATTCAATAATAAAAGACTGCGGACAGTGGATTGCTGTTCGCAGTCTTTTGCTTTTGGACAAAAATCAAAAAGTGTCCCAAAATGCGACACTCTCCCAAAGGTGAGATTTTTTGGCACAAAACTGAATTTTTGACCGTTTGAAAAAATGAAAAAGGCGGTTATAATATAGCCAAAGACCGACGGACGCGGCAGTCCCTCTTTTCCATCTTTTCCCTTATTCCTTACAAATTCTGCCAAGTCTGTCGGCCTTATTGATTAGACGACCACTCAATACTATCCTCCAAAATAGTTATTGCCTTTCCAAATGACGGCGGAGCGCACCGGATATCCGATGCGCTCCCGTTCGTTTTTTTTATTTGCTGTTCTTCTTTTCAAGAGCCTCGCGCAGAGCCTCCGCGAACTGGTCGGGGCATGAGGTCTGCTTGAAGCCGCAGCGGATGCCGTCGAATCTGTCGATGATTTCCTCCGCATCCATTCCCTCAACTATCGAGGATATGCCCGAGAGGTTGCCGTTGCAGCCGCCCGTGAAATGGACATTGTGAACGGTGTTGTCGTCGTCAATGTCAAAGTCGATGCGCCTTGAGCAGGTGCCGTGAGTGGTATATGAATATGTCATGTTCATTCCTCGTTTTCGTCATACTTCTTCTATTCTAAACCAAAACGGAGCTTTTTTCAAGATGCGCCGCGGCAAATACATATATTACATCAGGATATACATCAGTGCGAATATCGTCAGCATATCCGCCCCGTCAGCCGAGAGAATTATTATCAGCGCGATTATCAGCAACCTGTCGTCGTCGACTGGGGGAGCGGGCGGCCTCTGTGGCTTTGGCTTTTCATGCGGCTTATCGGGCGGCTTCGGCGGTCGCTCAGGCGGTTCTGGAGGCGGATTGGGACGATTACACTGCCTCTGCTCGCCGCCCTTTATCGCCGCGCGCCTCTGCATCTCTCTGGCGCTCGCTATCGCCCTTTCGCGCATTCTCGCAAGCTCGTTTTCCGTATATGCGGGCATACCTATTTCCTCCCGAGATCCTCTATCATCGGCAAAAGGTCAATGAGCTTTATCAGCTGCATCGCGTCGTCCGCCCTGCGGCGGCGCGGCTCGCTGAGCAGGGGACGCAAAGCGGCGATGAGGTCGCAGCGGCTGTCATGGCGGTTCATCGCGCTCATTATCTGCGCTATCTTTGCCATCGTCGCCGGATCCATGGAGAAGCCCCGGTCGCTGTCGTTTTGACCCTGCTCCTGCTCCGATGAGCCGAGCAGCTGCGCGCCGCGTCGCCGAGAGCCTTCATATCCTCGTCGCTTAAAGAGGAGAGTATGTCGCCGATGTTGTCCATAGCTTACCCCTTGTTATCCACTCCGAATTTCTTCATCAGCGCTGTGCTTCGGGGCTCTGAAGCAGCTTTTCGAGAGCCGATTTGTCGCTGAGACTTCGTTCAATTTCTGCCGCTTCTCGTCGCTGAGCTGCTTCGATACCGCGTTTATCGCCTTTTCGGGATCTGCGGCGTCCTTGCCGCCGAACGATGCGGCGAGCTTCATCAGCTGTTCGGGCGTCATGTTTCCGGGGCTGTTAATATTGCTCATTGCAAAACCACCTTTTTTCATATATAATAAACTTATGCACGCGCTCCCCGCATAGAACCTGTTGGGCGCGCAGGCATTATACGGGTCTATGACCTGAAAACGGGGCGAAATAATGCGAATACTTGTTCTTTCCGATTCCCACGGTATGCCCTCGCGCATACTCGACGCGGTCGAAGCGCATCCCGAGGCAGAGGCGCTGATTTTTCTCGGCGACGGCGAGCGGGATCTCGACACGGTCGAAAGTTATTATCATAGCCTGCCGAATGTAATAAAGGTCGCGGGCAACTGCGATTTTTCTTCCAGTCTGCCGCTTCTGCGCGTGGTGACCCTCGGCGGGAAAAAGATATACTGCACCCACGGTCACGCCGAGCATGTAAAATACGGCACGGACGAGCTCCTTCTCCGCGCAAGGCAGGAGGGCGCCGACATAGTATTATACGGCCATACCCACACGGGTGTTACTTGCTATGACGACGGGCTCTATATAATGAATCCCGGCAGCATACGCGACGGGCACTACGGCATGATAGACATCGTGCCCGGCGGAATAATGCTCAACGAAGCTAAACTCTGAGGTGAAAAATGTCTGCTCCGCTTTTTGACGCCGTGACGGCGCACGCAAAAAAGCAAAAGGTCAGTATGCATATGCCCGCGCACAAAGGCAATTTCCCCGCGCTCGGCGGCATACAGAATTTTGATATAACGGAGATACCGGACACCGGAAGCCTCTTTGACGGCGAGGGAGCAACGGCTCTCGCGGAGGCGCAGGCGCAAAAGCTGTTCGGCTCTGCGGCGACATTTATGAGCGCCGGCGGCTGTACGCTCTGCATCCAGGCGATGTTCAGAGCCGCCGCACCGCACGGCGGAAAAGTCGTCTGCGGGCGCGTTGTCCACCGCAGCGCGGTCAACGCAATGTCCCTGCTTGGCATCGAACCCGTGTGGGTCCTGCCGGATCCGAGCGCAGGCGAGCTGTTCTCCGGGCGCATAACCGCAGAAGGTGCGCGCCGCGCACTCGAAAAAACGCCCGAGGCAAGGGCGGTATATATCACTTCGCCAGATTATTTCGGCGTTATCAGCGATGTCAAATCGATAGCGGCTGTGGCACGCGAATTCGGGGTGCCCCTGCTTGTGGACTGTGCCCACGGAGCGCATCTGAAATTTTTGGAAAAAGATATCTCGCCGCTTAACCTCGGAGCGGCAATGAGCGCCGAGAGTGCGCATAAGACCCTGCCCGTCCTGACTGGCGGCGCGTGGCTCCAGATCGGCGATGAAAGTTTTGCGCCGGAGATTCGCCGCGCCATGGCTCTTTTCGGCTCAACAAGCCCGTCTTATCCGATAATGATATCATTGGATCTCGCGCGCGACTGGCTTGAGAACAACGCGGACGAATTTATCCGTTTGAGCCGCAGGGTAAAGAAAACAAAGAAACTTTGCCGTTCGCTCGGACTTATCCTGCCGGAAGGCGAGTGCGACCCGACGCGCATAGCATTTGATGTTCAAAATTTCGGCTTCGACGGTGCAGATGTCGGTGAGCTTCTGCGTGCGCACGGCATTGAGCCGAATATGCGGGGCTCGGGAAGATAATTCTCATTCCGTCCGTCATGAATACCGAAGAGGATTTTGAAAGACTTGATTCAGCTCTTGCTGATATATTTTCAAAAGCCGTGCCGTGCGGCAAATCGCCAATCGGAGTCAACGCATTTTTGCCGCGCATCAGCATGGCACCGCGCGAAGCTCTGCTCGCGGAGTGCGAATATATAAATATCGACTCTGCGCTCGGACGGACGGCGGCGGAGGCATATTGCCCGTGCCCGCCCGCAATTCCCGCGGCAATGCCGGGAGAAATACTCGGCGAGCGGGAGATAGAGGAACTTCGCAGATACGGTATTTTCAATATAAAAGTTGTAAAATAATCTAAGATGTTTTATAATATTATTGAGTAAGATATGAAAGGAGCTCTTCCGATGAAACTCATCATCGCGATAATCAGCAACGACGACTCATATGACGTTTTGAGCGAGCTTACAAAGGCCGGTTTTGACGCTACGAAGCTGTCGACAACGGGCGGATTTCTGAGCGCGGGCAATGTCACTCTGCTCATAGGCGTTGAGGACAGCCGCGTTGACGATGTCATGGAGATACTCAGGGAAAACAGCTCCAGACGCACTCAGCTCATGACCGCCGCTCCCGCATATAATGCGGAGAGCTTCGTGACCCTGCCCGTTCAGGTCGCGGTCGGCGGCGCTACCGTGTTCGTTGTGAACATGGATAAATTCTATAAGCTGTAATGTCGGAGAACATATGGGATTCGAGTCTTTGCAAATATCAGAGTCGCTGAAAAAGGCTCTGAGTTCCTCTGTGAACTCAGGGCGTTTTCCCCATGCCGCGATTCTCGAGGATGAGGACAGCGAACGCCTGATGGATACTGCGAAGACCCTCGCTGCCGCGCTGGTGTGCTCGGGGGACGATAAGCCCTGCGGCAGGTGTATAAACTGCCTCAAGGCGCGCTCGGATTCGCATCCCGATATAAAAATTTTCGAGCCCGACCCGAAAACGAATAATTTCAAGGTCGAGACCGTCCGCGAGATACGCTCGGATGCCTATATAGTCGCAAACGAGGCCGACAGAAAAGTGTATATCTTAAAAGACGCGCAGAATATGCTTGTCCCCGCGCAGAACGCGCTGCTCAAGGTTCTCGAAGAGCCGCCGGAGGGTGTGTGCTTTCTGTTGCTGACGGATGACAAGAATGTGTTCTTGCAGACCGTTTTGTCCCGCTGTGCAGTCTTTTCTCAGGGCGGCGGCAGGCGCGTGGACAGCGGCGTTTTTGAAGCGGCGCGCGCTGTTGCGGCGGCTGTGCCGGAGGCTAATGAATATCCTCTGCTCGCGGCTACAGCGGTATTTGAAAAGGATAAAACGCTGTTCAGGGCAGTCTTGCAGGTTCTGCCCGAATTTTTCCGCGCGGCGGTGCTGATAAAATCCGGAGTCGAAGCGCCCGAAGAATATAAAACCGAGGCGCAGAAGCTCGCGGGGAATGTTACGACTGCGAATCTCATGCGCATGATAACCTGCGCCGACGATTTGGCGGCTTCGTTTGAAAGAAATGAAAATTACACTCTGCTTATTACCCGTATGTGCGCCGAGCTGCGCCGGGCGTCCGGCAGATGAAAGGATGAAATAAATGGCCCAGGTCATAGGAGTCAGATTCAGAGAGGTCGGAAAAGTCTATTATTTCGACCCTCTCGATAATAAATTCGAAAAGGGCGACCATGTTATCGTCGAGACCGTCCGCGGAATGGAGTGCGGCGAAGTTGCGCTCGAAAACAGCGAGGTCAGCGACGAGGAGATAGTCAAGCCCCTGAAATCCGTTGTGCGCCGCGCGACGGATGCGGATCTGAAAATAGTCGAGGAAAACCGCAAAAAAGAGCAGGAAGCTTTTGATATCTGCCTGCAAAAGATAGCCGACCACGGGCTCGACATGATGAAGCTCGTCAATGTCGAATATGCCTTCGACGGCAAGAAGATACTTTTCTATTACACCTCCGATGTCAGAGTCGATTTCCGCGAGCTCGTAAAAGATCTTGCCCGCGTGTTCCGCACGAGGATAGAGCTTCGTCAGATAGGCGTGCGCGACGGGTCGAAGATGCTCGGCGGTCTCGGTATGTGCGGCAGACCGTTCTGCTGCAGCACGTTTATCGGCGATTTTCAGCCCGTGTCGATAAAGATGGCAAAAGAGCAGGGGCTCTCGCTCAATCCCGTCAAGATAAGCGGCACCTGCGGCAGGCTCATGTGCTGCCTAAAATATGAGCAGGACAACTACGAGTATCTGCTCAAGATAACCCCGAAGCAGGGCGCGCTCGTCGATACCCCCGAGGCAGGGGGATCGTGGTCGAAGTCAATCTTCTCTCAGGTCAGCTCAAGGTCAGACTCGACCGCTGCCCCGATGCCGCACCGCATTCGTTCAATCGTCGCGAGGTGAAGACGATAAAGGACGGCAAAATAAAGGTCGACCGCTCCGAGCTCGAGGCTCTCAAGGGAATAGAATAAACGAGGACATAATTTTACTCTTGATTTTTCTATATAATGTGATACAATGATTGTACAGCGTATGCGGATATCCGCGTGCGATGTTAAAGAGAAATATGTGTAAGGAGGATTGACTAATGGCTTATCATATCAGCGACGATTGCATTTCCTGCGGCGCTTGCGAGGCTGAGTGCCCCGTAGGAGCTATTTCTGAGGGCGACGGCAAGTTCGAGATCAACGCAGATCTCTGCACCGAGTGCGGTTCCTGCGCAGATGCTTGCCCTGTTGGAGCTCCCCAGCAGTAATCAATCTTTACATCAGAAAAGCCTGCACGGTTTATGCTGTGCAGGCTTTTTACTATGCCGACAAAAAATCCTCCGTATGATATATCTCATACGAGGATCGTTTGCTTTATTTGGCTTTTACTCAGCCGATTTTCGGCTTGAGAACAGTCTCATAGAAGTTGTCGACCGCCGCGTAGAAGTCCTCAACGCCGCCGTCGTTCTTGATGACATAGTTTGCCATCTTCTCGCTCTCGCTGGTGTGGAAGATCTCCTCCTCGTGGAGATCGTTCTCGCGGAGCTTCTCAACGCTCTTGCCGTCGCGCTCGGAGCCGCGGGCGATCATTCTCTGATAACGAACCTCGTCGTCGCTGATAACAACATCAACAAGGATGAAATCATCGCCGAAAGCCTTGCGGAAAATCTCAATGTCCGAGGGCGGACGGATGCCGGAAACAAGGTAGTTCGGAGCGTCCGACTCCTTTATCTTCTTGACGATCATCTCGGGGAAGAAGGTCTGACCAAACTCGCCCATGTACTTCTTGCTGGTAGCATGAAGATTGTCGCGGGTCAGCTCAAGGCCGTCCTTAGTTGCGAGCTCGCGGACAACATCGCCGATGGAGATCATCGGGAAGCCGTACTTCTGGGCAACATAATCAAGGAAGAAATCCTTGCCTGTGCCGTTCTTACCGACAGCTGCTAAAATCATAATTTATACCTCCATTTTGTTTTCGAAAATATTATATATTATGGCGGAGGCTTTGTCAATTCCCGATTCTGTCCGCGCTGTGGATGCGAACGCATATCGCCGTCATGTCGTCGTTTCTTTGGCCTTTGCGGCGGCTGAGTGCTGCGGCGGTCAGCTCCTCGGCGAGCCCCTGCGCGTCCCCGCGCCAGGAGCGGATGAGCTTCGTTATCCATTCGCTGCCGTCCGCCGCCACTCCGTCGGATATCATGACCACCGTGTCGCCCTCGCGCAGCTCCGCACCCGCCTTTGAAAAGCCGATGCGGCTGAGTATGCCGCCGGGAGAGACGGCAGCTCGAGTATCGCGGTGCGTCCGGAGCGCTTTATGAAGCAGGGCGCCGCGCCGGCCTTGAAGAAGTTTATCTCGCCCGAATATGGGTCGAGCGACGCTATGTCGAGGGTCGCAAGGCTCTCGTCCTCGCTCTTGGCGATGAGCGCGGTGTTGACCGTTCTGAGCGCCGCTTCGCAGGATAGCCCGGAACAGATGAGCGACGCGAAAAGGTCGGTCGCCATAGCAGAGTCAACTGCGGCGCGCCTGCCCGTCCCCATGCCGTCGCTTAAAATTATAACATTCCGCCCGTCCTCGAGTCCCACGCAGTCGTAGCAGTCGCCGCAGTCGCCGTCGTCCGAACCCGGTCGCTGATCCGAGCCTATCTCGAAGCAAAATCGTGGCTTCTCGCTGAATGTCAGCTCGACACCATTCTCAATATCGCGTATCGCGGGGAGTGCCAAAGCCGCGCCGAGCTCTTTTGAAAGCGCGTTTGTCGCCTCGCGCAAAACGGCGTTTTCGGGCAGTTCGGTGATTTTTGCGGTGAGTATTATATGCCCCGCGCCGTCTCGCTTGCAGCACGCGGATATGACATTCATGCCGAGCCCGCCGAGCGTATCAGAGGCGGCAGAGGTCTGAGAGGGGAGGAACATATCGCTCTTTGCCGTCTCTGCGCCTATCTCGCCGAGGATATCCGCCATCGCGCCGAAGCTGTCCGCGATCGCGCGGCGGAGCTGGTTAGTCTTCTGTGCCGCGCACGCCGACGCCACACTGCTTGCAAAAACGCGGTTGAAATTCTCTGCGACCGCCGAAGCTTTCGGGCACTCGGCGCAAAACTCTGTGCCGAATTCGGCTGATGTTATATGATTTTCTTCACGGAGTATCTTCACGGCGTCCGAAAAAGTCCGTTCGCGGAGTTTTTCATTTTTGCCGGCGCACTTTCCGCACGCGGCGCAGACGCTCTGCTTTACCCGCGCGGTTATTATCTCCGGCTCGTCGGGGCGCGCCGAGTCTATCTTCTTGCCTACCGTTCAATACATTGGCCTACGCCCTCGAGCGCGCTCTCTGCGTCGCCGAGCCGCCTGCACAGCTCACCGCGTTCGCCGCTCGGCGCATATTCCTGCGCGGGGCTCAGACTGTCGCGCAGCTTTTCGAGCTTCGAGCGCGGAATGAGAACAAATATCAGCGCTGCCGCCGCGCTCTCCGCAATCGCGGCTATCGTCTGCGGGTTCGGCGAGATGACCGCGCTTATCCCGCAGATGCAGATAAACGCCGCAGATATCCCTAACTGACCGAACTGATAGAACAGCCCGGCGCAGAGCCCCGCCGCCGAATACACAGCGCCGAGAGCGGGATCGCCGCACGCCGCCGCGAGCGCTATTCCGGAGCATATGCCGCCGAACGCGCCGCCCGCTTCGCGCAGAGTGAAGCACAGCAGCATGACGATAAACGCCGCCGCGGTCCCGGCGGGGCGAAAGTTCATGATATCAAACTCCGCGAGCGCTGCGAGCGCCGCACAGCAGGAGATGGCGGCGCATATGATATCGCGCCTGCCGAGCCGCCGAGTCTCTTTTCTTTTATCAATGAGCGCGAGTGAACGCGAGAAAAAATATGTCATCCCGCCCGCGAGAACGCAGTCGGCGAGAAAAGACACAATGCCGTTTAGCGAAAAGCCTTCGACGAGCAGAACGGCTATGCCGGTTGAAGCGCAGCAGAGAGCCGAGGCAATCGGCGCGACTTTTCGCGCGCTGTTTTCTCCGCGCAGGCGACTGACAGAAAAGTTTATCAGCGCGATTCCCGCGACACACGCCATGTATCTTATCCCCGCCGTCCCCGAGAAGGACAGCAGATAGCCGACGAGCGCGCCGACCGATGCCGCGAGCGCGTACGACCCGGCGGCAGCGGAAAACGCGAGCCCGAGCGGCGAGAGGCTGCCGAAAATCTTCGCGCGCGCGAGCAGCAGCCCGACTGCGCATGAAAATATACATTTGAGCGAGAGAATAACTTTCTCCCGCTTTTCTTCGTCTATGAATCTGAACTTGTCCGCCTTGGCTTTTGAACGCTCCATGTTTTTTTCACTTCTCTTTTTCGATATTGCGCCGCAAATATTTATGTACGGGCTGTTTTGACACAATTATTATTTTATATTTTCGCATATAAAAAATGTGTCAAAAATACCGCGGCAAAAAACACAAGCTTTTGCCGCGGTATGACGAGAAGTGTCAATATTGAATTTTAAAAGTAAAAACTATTCGCATAAAGCTAAAGACAGTTGCGCTTTACGCCTGCTCTGTGCCGTAATTGCTCATAAAGACGGCGCGGCAGATATCCGGGGATATGTGGTCCGCGGCGACGATGCCGTAGTGCCTGCCAGATATAAATTTATATTCTTTGAGTCGGCGGTTGATGAACGCCGAACCGGCTTTCGAGGTTATGAATCCCGTGCAGCTCGTCAGGCATATATTGAAATTCCTCGGGTCTAGGTCGGATTCAAGAAAAGCAGTAACGGCTTTCCATTTTTTGATTCCGCCGAGCTTGTATGAATCCTGGACATACATCTGTGCGTATGTCTCGCCGTCCGAAAGCTTCTTTATATCGCGGCGGCGAAAATCGAGGATATCAATGCTGCGACATACGGGTACGCGCTGAAATTGATTCCGCAGGTTTTGTCGTCAAAGTGCGAAGCGTCAACGCCTACCACGCGCAGCAGCACTATCCTCCCGCGCACTTCGCCGAGAGCGGGTATACGGTTTTCGAGATACCAAAGCTCTTCTCTGCCCTGATACACTGCTCGTAGAATTCCCCGAACAGCGCGATGCCCGCGTCGCCGTCGTCCTCCTTGAGCTGAAACAGAACTGTCTCTCCGGGGTTCTCTTTGAGAAAGCTCTCGCACATATTTACAGTATCTGCGGCGGTGAGGTCGGCGGCTTTTAAGCCGCGTTCTTTTTTGCAGTCCGCGATGCTGTGAACCGCGACGAGCTTTCTGCCGTCTTTTAGCTCAAAGCGCATGTCGAGATACCGCACGCCGATTTGCAGCTGCTCTTCTATTGTTAAGTTCTGCGTGTTGCATATCGGCTTAAAGCGGACGTGTTTTGTCGCGCTGTCGTGCGTGCCGGGCATATTTATGGCAGTTATCGGCAGGTCGGAGCAAAGAGAGCTCATCCAGTTTGCGCCGTTTATTTTATCTTTTTCATTCATTGTACTTTAAGATATATTTTAAGGCTTGAATATGTTCTTTCTGTCGGGCGGGTCAGATTGAGTCCTGCGTTCATGAGGTTCGAGCCGGAGTAAACTCTGCCGTCGAAGTCGCAGAGATAATGCTTATTGGGGTCGAGTCCCCTGAACTTGAGAATGAAGAACGGCACTTCGGGCGCGCGCATGGTTACGACCGTCGCAAGAGCCTCGCTCTTGTCCTCGGCGACGAAGCTCCACGCGCAGCGATATCCGTCCTCGTAGGGGCTTTTGAGCGATAGAGGTCGCCCGAGTGAATGAGGTCATAGTATTTGTGGTATTCGTCAACCTGCTTTTTTACCTGCCCGCGCTCCTCTGCGCTCAGCTCATTCGGGTCAAGCTCGTAGCCGAATGTGCCCCAGAGCGCGACGTCGCCCTTGACTCTGTAATCCGTCCTGTCGCAGGCGGAGACGTGAGCGCCCATAGTCGAGGCGGGGTAGCACATCGAGGTGCCGAACTGAATAGTCAGACGCTCGATGGGGTCGGTGTTGTCGCTCGCCCAGATCTGCTGAGAGAATGCGAGCATCGCGGGGTCAAAGCGTCCGCCGCCGCCCGAGCAGTTTTCAAAGAGCATATCCGGGAACGCGTCGCGTATCCTGCCCATGAGCTCGTATGTGCCGAGAATGAAGCGGTGGAAGAACTCGCCCTGCCTGTCCGCGGGCAGCAGAGCGGAGCCCGCGTCGGAGATGTTGCGGTTAAAGTCCCATTTGATATAGTCTATTTTATATTTCGAGAGCACGGAGTACATCTGGTCGAAAATGTTGTCGCGCACATCTTTTCGGGACATATCGAGAACATACTGATGCCTGCCTATGCAGGGCTTGCGGTTGGGGACATGGACGCACCAGTCGGGATGGGCGTGGAAGAGGTCGGAGTCGGGGGAGATCATCTCCGGCTCGTACCATATGCCGAATTTCAGCCCGAGGTCGTTTATTCTGCGTATAAGCTCGCCGAGTCCGCCCTTGAGCTTGTCTTCATTTACGAACCAGTCGCCCAGCGAGTTGTGGTCGTTGTTGCGCTTGCCGAACCAGCCGTCGTCCATGACGAGCATATCCATGCCGAATTCCTTTGCGCGCTCCGCGAACGAGACGAGCTTGTCCGTATCAAAATCAAAGAACGCCGCCTCCCAGCTGTTTATCAGCAGGGGACGCTTCTCTGTCCTGTATTTTCCGGGGACGAGGTTGAAGTTATAGAGCTTGTGGTATATCCTGCTCATCTCGCCGATGCCCTTGCTCGTGTGAACCATGACCGCCTCGGGAGTCTGGAAGCTCTCGCCCGGCTCAAGATGCCAGGTGAAATCTGTCGGATTTATGCCCATGAGTATGCGCGAAGTACCCGAATAGTCGCACTCGGTGCAAAACTCGAAGTTGCCGCTGTAAACGAGATTGAAGCCGTATGCCTCGCCGCTGTCCTCGCCGGCATTCTTCGAGACGAGAGCCGCAAATGGGTTCTGGCAGTGGCTTGAAACTCCGCGCTTGCTTGCGATGCCCTGAAGTCCGTGGGCGAGCGGGCGGCGCTCCTCGGAGCGCTCTTTGCAGTGCCTGCCGTAGAGGGTTATGAGATCGTAGTCCATGCCCGGCAGGTCGACGCAGATGCTCATCGCGCGGTCAATGTCCGCGGGTCTCTGTGACGCATTCTCGATTCTTGCGCTGCGTATGATAACATCGAGAGAGTTGAAAGCCGTGTATATGAGCGTGACGCGCATGCCGGTCACTTTGTCCGCCATGTCTATTTCGAGCGTGTCCGCCTCGCTTTCGCTGTTGAGATAGACCTCCGGCAGGGGATCGATGGACGGTTTGCCCGCATATATTCTGTATCCCTCGTAGCGCATATCGGTGACGGTGTTGCCGTCTGCGTTTCTTATCGAGAGCGCACTCGTTCTGAAATCGCCGCAGCCGTTGCAGCCGTATTCCATCGGCGCGCAGTCGGGCGAAAAGTCGTGCGCGTCGGTGTTGTATTCGCTCGTCAGCGGGCTGAACGACGCACAGCGCGGGCGGAATGAGCGCGCCTCAAGTCCCTCGGTGTCCGCTATTTTGTCGCCGTAATAGAGATTGACGAGCTGGTCGAAGTCGACGACCCCGATAACATAGCTCGTGTTCGGCGTGTCAAGCTTGAAGGTTTTGTTTTTGCTGTCAAAGCTTATCATTATATATCCTCCGGAATTGGTTTTTGTTTCCATGCTAAATGTTATCAGAAACGACGTGGAATACAAGAATAAAACAAAAAATAGCTTTTGATTTATTTGGAAGAAGTTACAAAAAAAACACAGTGGAAGCGAAAAAGATTCGTTTGCATAAATATGCAAATATACTTGATAAATATGCACTATAGGAGTATAATGCCCCTATACCCGGACGAAAGCTCCGAACAGTCAGACAGGGGGAACGAAAATGAAAAAGCAAAAGACGGCGCCCGCCGAATCCGCCGTGCAGACGGAAAAGAGGGCACCGGAATACAAATCGACAAAAAGACCGTGTTCGGCATAACGGCACTTCTGCTCGTTATTATGCTGCTCGCGGGCGTGCTCACTCAGGTCGTGCCGCGCGGCGAATATCAGATGGATGACAGCGGCATGGTCATAAACGGCACATATCACGAGTTCGCCGGAGACGAGGGAAAGATGCCGTGGTGGAAGATAATTCTCGCGCCGATAATGGTGTTCACCTCGTCGCAGATAACAACGGGAATCGGAATCGTTGTATTCATTGTTCTCATCGGCGGAACATTTCTTATCCTCGACCGCAGCGGCGTGCTCAAATATATAATGTCCTCGGTCGTCAGAAAGTTTGAGAAGAAAAAGTATCTTCTGTTAGCGGTCATAGTTTTCGTGTGCATGATGATGTCGTCGGTGGTCGGCGTGCTCGAAGAGTCGCTGACGCTCGTACCGCTCGCGGTCGCGATATCGCTGGCACTCGGCTGGGACTCGTTCGTCGGTCTCGGCATCAGCATGGTGTCGATAGCCTTCGGCTATACCGCCGCGACGTTCAACCCGTTCAATGTCGGCATCCTTCAGACGATGGCGGATCTGCCGCTGTTCTCGGGTCTTGCATACAGAGTCCTGTTCTTCGTCTGCGTCTATGCGTCGCTCGCGCTGTTTTTAATAGTTTACGCCAAGAAGATAGAGAAGAATCCCGAGAAGTCCCTGTGCTATGAGAGCGACAAGGAGCTGCGCGTGCGCTTCGGAGCGGAAGTAGACGATGAGGCGCTCAACAATCCCGCGCTCAAAAAAGCGACAAAGACATTCGTCGGCTGCGTCGGCGGAGTATTACTTATAGTCGCGGTGTCGTTCGCGCTCCAAAAGGTCGATGCGATAAGCGACTCGGTAAAAGAGCTGATAAATTATCTTCCGCTCGTCGGCATGGCTATTCTCTTCACCGTCGGCGGAATCTCGGCGGGATATATCGCGGGTATCCGCGGCAAGGCACTCGGCGGCGGCTTCCTCGAGGGAGTCAAGACTATAGCTCCCTGCCTGCCGATGATTTGGGCTATCCTCTCGATAACCTACGTCCTGCAGGAGGGCAACATAATCCACACGATACTCTATCATGTGTATAATCTCACTTCGTCGATGTCCAAAACGGGCGCGCTGTTCGCGATATTCCTCTTCGTCGTCGCGCTCGAATTTATCGTCGGCTCCGGCACCGCAAAGGCGTTTTTGATAATGCCGATAGTCCTGCCGCTCGCCGATCTGCTCGGGCTGACAAGGCAGTCGATAGTCCTCGCGTTCACAATGGGCGACGGCTTCTGCAATATTCTCTATCCCACGAGCGGAATAATGGTCATCGCCATCGGCATGGTCGGCATATCTTACGGCAAATATCTGCGCTGGTCGTGGAAGCTGTTTGTTATGGAGTTCGCACTCGCCGCGCTTGCGATGCTCGGCGCCGTCGCGATAGGCTACTGATAAAAATCAAAGATCCGTACCTTTTTCGGGTGCGGATCTCTTTTATATATTACGCTTCTATCTCGTCAAGAGCGGGCAGACCGCCGCGCCTGAGAAATTCTTCAAAGAGCTGTTTTTTGTATTCGTCGGGGTAGTCATAGCCCCAGAGCATTTTTATCGCCGCGAAGTTTTCAAATGTCTCGTCGGGATAAATTTTTGCGCTGCCGACTTTGTACGGCAGGGGAAATTCGACCGTTCCGTCCGAGGCGATAAAATATTCTTCCGCTATCGAGCAGGCGACTCTGTTCGCCTCCTGTTTCGGATATTCCTCGTCGAACTTTATCTTTGTTATCGGGAACATCACGGTCCTGGCGTTCGCCATTTGATAGAACTCGGGCGATGTGCCGCTGTGTCCGTGGTGGGACTGCTGCATGATATCACAGCCGAGCGTTTTTGCGGTGTAGCGCGCCGTCATTATGTCGCTCTCGACATCGGCGGCGTCGCCGGGGAAGATTATTCTCGTCCCGTCCGCTTCGAGCGCGAGCGCGCACGAGGTGTTGTTGAAGTTTTCGAGCTCTTCGGCCAGACATCCTCCTGCGTGCAGAGCACGTCAAAGCGCAGGTTGCGCACGAAGAACCGCTGACCCGTGTGCAGCTTTACAGTAGGTATTCCACAGGAGCGGGCACAGTCTTCAAACCGTCTTATGTATTTTTTGTTCGCCTCGCCCCAGCTCATATTATCGCGGTGGTCTATCGGTGCGTCGTTGTAATAGAGCTTTTCAATATCGACCGCCGAGCCGTATTCGCGAATGAAATCAACGAACTGGCTCACATGGTCGTCGTGTGCGTGGCTGAAGAACCAGCCGGATATGACAGCCCGCTCGCCGTCGGGCGTGCTCTCGCGCAAAAAGCGGTATATTCTCTTGTGGTCGTTGGGCTGAAGAAAATGCCCGCCGTCTATAATAAAAAAGCTGTTGTCCGCGCAGCGCAGGATATAGCACATACCGCAGTCGATATACGAATGATCGTTCTCGAACTGCCACAGCGCGCTGCCGCATCTGCGCTCATATTTCGGCTCTTCGCGCTCAAATTCAACGGAATACGGATCGCATATAACGCGCAGAATTTTTTCAGCCGGGCAGAAATAAGTGTGGATGAGCATATCCCCGCGGTACGATGCGTGGATGTTTTCTTCAATGTCATTGCGCTGAAAGAGCGTGTATCCGAGTTCCTCGCACTCGCCGCAAATTTTTAGAAAATCCGATTCCGATGCGTTTTTAATCAGCCGCATATATGCGCCGTCGCCGCAGTCATAAATGCAGATTTCGTTATCATTTATGCTCCCGCAGACTCTGCCGAGCAGTTCTTTTGTGTCCATGTGTTCCCTCCGTTATCTTGTCTGCGATAATCATATCACAAATTGCCGCGGGAGGGAAGATGTATATATAATGACGATTGACATATTTGCGGCAAGGGAATATAATATTAAATAAGCACTGAATGTCTCGGAGGCTGTTTTATGTTCATCAACAAAGCAAAAGACGGGCTGAATAATATTTGCGGAAAGAATGTAGCCTTTCTGCGCAAAAATATGGGACTCTCTCAGCGGTAGCTCGCCGATGCGCTCCAGCTTGCCGGGCTTGATATAGACAAAAACGCCGTCCAGCGCATTGAATGCGGCAAACGCTTCGTGACCGATATCGAGATCATCGCCATAGCCGACACTCTCGGCGTGAGCCTTGACGCTCTGTTAAGGCGGAAGAATATATTGTAATAAAAATTCGCGCAAAAAAGCGTTGACAAGGTCTTTGATTTATGTTAGAATAACTTACGCTTTATGGAGAGATACCGAAGTGGTTATAACGGAACGGTCTTGAAAACCGTCGTACGGCAACGTACCGTGGGTTCGAATCCCACTCTCTCCGCCAGCGACAACAACAAAACTTTATAATATAAGTTACCATGCAGAAGTACTCAAGTTGGTGACGAGGCGCCCCTGCTAAGGGCGTAGGTCGGGAAACCGGCGCGAGAGTTCGAGTCTCTCCTTCTGCGCCAGAAAAAGGCACTTGCAAAAGCAAGTGCCTTTTTCGATTATATATACAGCTGTACAACTAAAGTAATGTCGGATTTAATGTACAGTAAAGTACAGTTTACAAGGGACTACACAGGGTAACGGTCTGACGGGAGGATTACCGCCCGTCAGATTTTCCATGTAATGTTCAAGCTGTCGCTTGTGGCGGCAACGGTGGTAATCATCAAATCCACCACCCGCCGCTTGTCGTCAAAGGATACATCGTCCCATGTGTCGAGGTAGCCGGAAATCTGGTTGACCTGTCCCGGGCTGATGGTTTCCACCGTCAGCTCGGCTATCTGCTTCACAAGTTCCTGCTTGCGCCCGTCCAGTTCCGCTATCTTCACATTCACATAGGAGAGCAGGACATTGTTCGCGCCCGTCAGACTGTCCACCAGCTTTTCAATCTCGCTGTCCACATGGAGAAGCTCTACTTGCAGGGCGGCGATTTTGGGATTGGCCTTTGCCGCTTTCTTCCTGCCCGTCAGCGTCTTGTGCTTTTCCAGCTTCTTCACCATCTGCTGGTAAACCACCGCTTCCAGTTCGGAAGTGATGATTTTCCCACAGCCCGGACAGCTTTTATTGTCCAGCCGTTTCGTACAGCGGAGATATTGCCTGCCGGACGGATTGAAGATACTCATAAGCGCATATCCGCAGTTCCCGCACTTGATTTTCCCCGCCAGCCATGTGTGGGTGGCTTTTCGGGCGGACTGGATTTTCATGTTGTTCATCAGCTTCTTGCGGCAAGCCAGCCATATATCCGCCGGAACAATGCCCTCATGGGGAGCCAGCACCAGCATTTGGTCTTTCAAGTCGTTTTTCTTGCTGGGCTTCACATCCCGCCCCTGATACAGATAACAGCCGTTTGTCCCCGTAAAGTCGGCGGCGTCATTGACGATAACCGTACCCTGGCTTTTGAAAAATTCGTACACATCCAAGTCCGCCTGCACATAGACGGGATTGCGTAACATCTGCGCCAGTGTGGGGCGTATCAGTTCCTTGCCGTAGAACAAAATCCCCTGTTCGGCAAAGTACCGGGTAATGTCCCCGTAAGAGGTTGTGGGCTGGGCGTACATCTCAAATATCAGCCGGATATTGGCCGCTTCGTCCGGGTTTACCACCAGCTTCTTTGTGTTGATACCGTCCATTTTGATAGGCTCGGTGTGGAAGCCGTAAGGGGCTTTCCCGCCCATCTTGAAGCCCCGCTGACTGCGGGAGTAGTAAGCGTCTGTCACCCGCTTCTGTATCGTTTCCCGTTCAAGCTGGGCGAACACGATACAGATATTCAGCATAGCCCCGCCCCATCGGGGTGGAGGTATCAAACTTCTCCGTAGAGGACACAAACTCCACATCGTACTGCTGGAACAGTTCCATCATGTTGGCAAAGTCCAGAATGGAACGGCTGATACGGTCAAGTTTGTAAACAATGACCTTTGCAATCAAGCCCCGCTTAATATCCCGCACCAGTTCCTGAAACTTCGGGCGGTCTGTGTTCTTGCCGCTGTACCCTTTGTCTGTGTATTCCTTACAGTTCCCGCCTTTCAATTCGTATTTGCAAAACTCAATCTGGCTTTCAATGGAAATGCTGTCCTTTTTGTCTACCGATTGCCTTGCATAGATCGCGTCTATCCTGTTATTCATTTTGTCGCTCCTTTTCTTAAAAAGAAACGGAGCTGCTGACAGTTCTATTATACCGCCAGCAGCCCCGCAAATCAACGATGGCTTCGGGATTTATGCCCCGGCTTCCTCTTTCTGCCGCTTATCGGCATATTTGCGGAACACCTCATAAAGCTGCTGCTCCAGTTCCCGGCGTTTGGTCGCTTCCTGCTCCGGCGTGAACACCGGGGAGAGGTTTTCCAGCGTGATTTCCTTTCCCTGAAAAGTCACGACTTCTGTTTCCTTTTTGTATCTGATATTGTTACTTATAAAATCACCTTTCCTTTCCATACTGCCGCTGCTGCCGTTTCAGTTCCGCCAGTATATCCGGCGGGATACGGTCAACCAGCCTTTGCATATCGTGCAGTTCGCTTTCCAGCTTTGCCCGCTCCATGCGGTCTTTGATTTTGCCGCTCTCGCTGGCTCTGGCTCGTGCTTCCAGCTTCTCATTTTCTGCCAGCAGGTCATTGATTGTGACCTTGTACTTTTTCAACTGCCCGGAGAAATTCTCCATCTGCGGGAACCACTTTTTCAGCATGGAGAGGGCTTCCTCTTTTTTCTTTCCGGCGTTCAGCGGGTTAA
>ENA-OQEN01000168-OQEN01000168.1-human-gut-metagenome-genome-assembly--contig:-NODE-168-length-28630-cov-2.713434_pt1 | contig 28630 bp, 32 predicted proteins | sample MGYA00242791_ERZ504627 | MGnify/ENA primary metagenome ERZ504627 (study PRJEB26092, sample SAMD00036316) | human gut metagenome | host: Homo sapiens | study: EMG produced TPA metagenomics assembly of... | reverse complement strand
AAATCATTCCATGACACGACAGTATATACCCATTACTATATTAGCTTGTAGGATTGAAAAAAGTCGCATAGATTTATAATAATTATAATTTCCGTGTTTATCAGGCAAAACAACAGCCAGTACTGCATTTCTTTGGCTTGTATAATACGCTCTTGTTGTTTTTCTAATAGAGTATGATAACTCCCAGGGAATCCATTGAGATTTTTCCCACTTATTTGGTTCTTTCATATTTGGAGAAATAAGAATGATAGTTAATGAACTGTCGTACATTTTGTCCTTTAGTTTGTCCCAAATATAATTTTCAGAGTACATGGATAAATCTTCATTATCAGATTCACCTTTATAATAATGTTCTGTGCGATTTTGAAATTTATTTTCTAACCAAGATACATAATCTCTTACTTTAGGATGATAATCACTAAATCTTGGCACTGGATAAACATCATCATCCCAATATTTGTAGGAAATAAAAATTTTTCTGCCCATAGTTATACGCCTCCGTTTAATTTGATTATGATAAAGATAACAAGTAGAATTGCTATCCCACCATACATAGGTAATAATGTTGGTGAACATATTGCTTTGAATTGATTTCGTTTTTTATCTTCAAGATTCATATTTTTGTTATTGGGATCAAGGTTATATAAAAAATCTATATTTCCTTCTAATCTTTTTTGTATAACCCACTCATATTTATCTCTATATTTCTGTTCTTGTAATATAAAAAAACGAATCAAGCCACCAAAAACACAAATCAATACAAAAAAATAACAATACAAATATACCAGTTATTGATTTTCTCCGGTGTTAATGCGAATACTCCTGCTATTAATGTGAGATTCCAGCTTTTGCAAGAAAAAGAATTTTTGGACATGCGGTTAATACATGATTGAATCAAATCGATTTCTTTATGCAGTTCTTTAGTTGATATATTTTTTTTCATCATACCAATATTCCTTTATAATATTTTGTAGACCCTTTTATCCAATCACGCAATTTTATAAATTCAGTGCGATTTTGGTTACATATATAAAAATCACAAGCTGCATCTACACCGGCAAAAGAAGCATATTCCAAATATGGATACAATCCCAAATATTCTTGTCCATTAAATTCGCATCCATATTCCATAACAGGCAAAATACAACACTTTGATTGTTTTAATCCATCAAAATAACCAATCTCCCAAGGACACCATTTGGATTTTGTTATATTTTCCGTTGTTAAATAGGATAAACATTTAGAGTGTTTCATTCGATTTCTTAATAAGTTAGCTGTATGTACATTGACATCTTCCCTATTTAGTTGATTATCTTCTAACCAGTCAACATATACAGAAAATTGATGAATATTAAATAGCTTTACTAATGCTAAAACATGAACCTTATCTAAATAGCTATGTGATAAAAATATATCATAATTTCTGTTTATGTCTGTATGTCCAGATTCAAAAAAATAGTTTTTATTTTCTGACAATATAGATTTTTGAGAATCTTCAGTAATTTTATAAGATTGTGCGATTGAATTTAAAAAATTTGGGGATATTATCATATCAATAGTCAATAGCCTTTCTTAGGGAGGATTCTTTGCTTTGAGATTATATGGTTATATAATCCACTATTCTTTTTAAATTCTACCACTATATATAGAAGCTGTAAACATGATTCGACAATATTTAGTGGACTGAGAAAATTTAAGGTAATTCAAACATCCTTTTATGCGAGGAAATTAACTATTGTAATTTTTACTGGTAACTATTTTCTTTTATAAGCTACATTATCATTAAATTTTTGATATAATAATGGATGTAACATAATGCTATGGGACTTATACTATGCTGAAAACTTATTGATTTTAGTTGGACAAAGAAGAATACATTGATAACAGTGATATTAACAGTCCTAAAGGAAGTGAAATATAGTAGGAGGGATAAAATGAATGTGATATTTTGTAGACCAGAACTCACTATGGAAGATGTTGGAGATGCAATTTGTTTCTTTAATGAGTGTCATACAATTCTTGATAAGTACATATATAATCTGCGGACCATAGGTTCATATGAACTTATAAGACAGATCATGCTTGAAAATGCAGATAAAGATGATATTTTTATATTTTTCACATCAGAAAATGGAGTATACGATAAACAGATATTAAAACTGCTTGGAAAATATAATGATGTCCAAAGCAGGATATGGCCAGTGGCAATGGAAGCAAAACCAGAGTGCAGGAGACCGCCTGAACCAGTTTCTGACAGACAGAGTTTTGATGTGGCTTGCCGGAAAGAGAATAGGAATCCGTTGAAAAACAATATAAGGGCAATAGCACAGATATTTGCACGAAAAATCATTGCTCAAACATTGTCGCCTCTTTACAGTGATGATGTTTTGTATTTTATCAGCCACTGTAGGAAAGATGGAGAGCAACTTGCATCTAAACTTGCCGATGGATTAAGGCTTTTGACGAGAGAAAGGAATGTCTACCGCGATGTAGTAAATGTTGAGGTTGGGGATGACGCTCAAAAGGATATTGATGAAAATTTGAAAATAAGTGATGTGTTGATTTTTCTGCAGACCGAGAATGCTCAATATTCGAAATACATTATGAAGGAACTGTGCCACGCGATGCTTAATGATATACCATATTATGGGTCCAGATTGACGATGCACCTTATGAGAATATGGAAATACGACCATGTGAGAATCCTGTGCTTCGATATTCCAGCGATGAGTTTTTCAATCCGGAGCGGCTTGAAGAGATTGTGGATGAAATAGAAGATAAATGTTTTCAATTAATTATGAATTCTTCAGGACAAGTGTATTCTTATCTGGAGTGCTTCATGGAAATGAATAGAGAGAAGAAGATTAAGCTGCAACGTGATGTGGCAAATACATTGGCGTATCAAATAGAGTATATTGATAATGTAAAAGATCGATATGATTCAGGAATTAGACGGCATTATATACAATGTTTTGGAAGAAATCCTAAAAAGAACGATATTGAACGATTTTGTACAAATGTAAAAAATATGGAACTATACAAAGAGTGTAACAAGTTATTTTTGCTCTCTACTCATGGGAAAAGAGATAGTAAGACTTCTGATAATAGGGTATGTGAGGAAAATTATGAGGATTACATTGCAAATATTCAAAATGTACTAGGAGAACACAGTCCCAAAAAGGGAAAAAGAATTATTATTTCGGGAGCATTTCCAGATTATGACGAAATATATAAGAATTCACTGACAGAAGCAGTCATTATATATACTAGGCAAATTATTCGAAATGGGTATACACTGGTGTTTGGCGCACATCCGACGTTTCAACAGATAATATTTGATATTGGGGAGTTATACTCTTCCGATGTAAAGGATTCGATAGAGATGCATATGTCCCAGGAATATGCAGATACATATGATTTAGAGTTGTTAAATAAAAAATGCAGTGTAGTTTTATCAAATGATATTCAGGAAATGCGGAAAAATATGATATGCAGAGATAAGGCAGAGATGCTGATTTGCCTTGGTGGTAAACTAAAAGATGATCCGTCACAGCAGGGTGTTGATATTGAAGTGGGGATGGCGAGAAAATGCGGTATACCTGTGGCACTTGTAGGTACTGTGGGAGGGCGTTCTAGTGAATATGCATATGAACTGTTAAAACAAGGAAAATGGGAAGCAATAAATCTTGGGGAAGCGAATTAAATGAAGGATTATTTTATAATGTTAATCACAGACTTATGGTGGAGCGGCTGCTGAGAAAAATAACCATGTAATGATGCCGAATCTAGAACAGGTAGCTATGTTGCATTTTTATCATAATATAATTCATCAGATAGAACAGAGTGTTTAATGTTTGTCAACACGCCATCATCGGTAAAGTGGTCTGATATGATTTCAGAAGAATTAGCAACTGAATCTCCATGGATTTATGGCGAGTTACTTGCATCAAAACTGATAAGAAACAAATCAAGAAAAGTTCACAGGGATTTGCTTCATAAGTCATTTTCTGAACATGCAGATTCTTGTAGAAATGCATTTGAGGTCTTGGACAATTTTTACAGACAGATCGGAATGGATTTAGAGCGGGGAATCATCAATGATTAAAAATATTTTGCAATTCTTGAATAATCCCTGCAAGGATTTACCGTATATTTGTCAGACACACTAGCAAGTTCGTTGATTGCAGCAGGTGATATCGACTTGACTGAGTCAGATTATTCCACAAGGAGACTCCTTAATTAGATGAATGCTAATTAATTTCTCCATTAAGGAGTTTTGTGCGGTTTGGGTTAAGTGGTTTTATATGAAATATTAGCAGTGGTAGAAAAAGAAATTTAGGCAATATGATAAAAGTTACTAAAGTAATTGACATTGTCTCTGTACAGTAATGAAGTATGACTATAAACAAATAAAAATGTCAGAAAGATAGTGAAAAACAGAGGTGTATGTAGTATAATAGTTTTATTGATAATTAGAAGTTATCCGTTATTATGGTATAGTTACCATATTTTATTCATTTGGGAGACAATTATATGGACGAAACATATAAATACGACGTGGCATTGTCATTTGCCGGAGAAGATCGAAAATATGTAGAAGAAGTTGCATTGTTTTTAAAAAAGAAAAAACATTGCTGTTTTTTATGATTACTTTGAAGAAGAAGCTCTTTGGGGAAAAAACCTAATTTCATATTTAGAAGAAATTTATACCAACAAATCAAAATACTGCGTAGTTTTATATCTCAATATTATGTTCAAAAAGAATGGACCTGCTATGAGAGCGCAGCCGCAATGGTTCGTTTATTAAATAGTAATATGAAGCAGAAAGAATATTTACTTCCTGTCAAATTTGATGAAACAAAAGTATCTGGGGTTTTAAGTACAATTGGGTTTATAGATGGCAAAAAAAAGACCCCGGATGAATTAGGTAATTTAATAATTAAAAAATTACATACCAGCGATTTAAAAAATAGTGAATTAATGTCTATTGAATTATTTAAAAATAACTTAATCACAGTTCTTAGCAAAGATTTTCCTCCTTATTGGGTTATTAACTGCGAAGAAACGGAACAAAATATACGATTTCAATATACATATCATGATTTTCTTTATTATTTGGAGTTTGTTTTCAAATGGAAGAAAAGTTCTGTTGCTAAATGGGGGATATACGGATTTATTTTTTGATACTCATACATTTATACCTTCTGCTAAGATTACACTTAATTTTGAGAATGAACTTATTTCCAATGGACAAATAGTAAATTTTGATTTTTTGATGATATGAATACATATATTTTGCCTATATTGGAAATAAGTGGACAAATCAAAAAGGAACTGCTAAAAAAGGGAGGACTTTAAATGATTCCTTATGAAAAGCAATTAGAACAATTTTCTCAAGGGAATAAGAATTCTCTGACGTTCATAGTAGGAGATAAAGGCTTAGGAAAATCATACTTTATACATAAGTACTATAAAGATAAAAAAAGTATATTATATATTAAGGACCAACTATTTAAATCATATTTTTTAGAACCTATTATAACTGCAATATCACAATTTGATTATTCTTTCAAAATAAAACATGATGATTTAAATATGCCCCATACAATTCGTAAGATACTTCTTGACATCTGCAGAAAAAAAAACGTTGTCATATGTTTTGAAAGTTTTAACTCTTATTCGGAAGATTTGGCTGAATTTTGTGTAAGTTTTTTACAGGCATATCTGGATTGTGATAATAACAAAGCTTTTATATTAATTGAACTTGACAGCGATATAAATAGTCCTGAGGATATTTGGTCCCAAAAACTCTACGCATTAACAATAAATACTAATTTTATAAAATTCAGGAAAAAAACAGAGGATGAGTTATTTGAAATTATATCTTTAAAATTTAATAATAAAATATATATTGGAGAAAAAGAGCGTAAATACATTATAAAATCTTCCTTTGGGAATATAATGCATTTATTTATAATAATTAATTATTTAAAGCAGGAAGGATACATTCATTTTGATGGCATTAAGTGGATATGTGACCAGCTTCCAAATGGAATATTAAATCAGTCAATTGAAGAATATATTAAACACCGTTATAATAGGCTGAATAACGATTTAAAAATATTATTACAAAAATCTTCTCTTTTGGGACCTGAATTTTACTCAAATCAACTTCAAAAAACTTTTAATTTAGTCAGAGTCGATGAAGAACTATCACGGATAGAAAAATTATCGTCTCTAATTCAAAAAATGACAATTACGATAAAAATAAATATTTGTTTGAAACCGAGGAGGTATGCAATAATATTCAGAACCTTATTCCAGACAATGAGAAAATAATTTGGAATAAAATGTTAGCAGAATACTATGAGATGCAATATAGAAAAAATGATCAAAATATGATCAAACGTCTCGAAAATTGCTGTAGATTGGCTCTTTATTATATCAATAGCAATAACACGGAGAAGGCAATCATATTTTATTTTCGTGCAATACGTTATAGCATATATCTATTAGATTATAAAGGTGCATTAGAATTAATTTCATCATTATTAGAAATATCCAACATATGCAATATAAATGAAAACGTATATTTTGAGTCACTAAAGCTACAGGCGTATTGTCAGCATCAATTAGGAAAATATGAGCTATCAACAGAATTATATTCAAAATTGCTTAAAAACAAATCATTTACAAAACTAGAAAGAATGGAAATGTCCTATTTTTATGCGGATTCTTTGTACTTTATAGGAAAAGTCAGTAAAGCTCAAGATATATTGCTTACTTTGAAAGAAGAATTAAAATCTGACCATAATAACAAATTATTATTTAGAGTATTAAGTGAACTAGCTACTACATATGGTTTTTTTAGAGAGTACGGATCCGCAAGAGAATATTTTAGCTACTCAGTAAATCAATGCCGTTCTACAGGTTTGGAAGATGATTATTTCATTCAATTGAGAAAATCCAGCATGTTTTGGGAGTTAAAATTGACCGTTCCACTGATGGAACAGGCGGCAGAGTATTTTGAAAGAAAAAACAACATTCAAGAACTTGCAAAGACATATCATAATCTTGGAACTGATTCATTATATTTAGGAAATAGTAAAACAGCTATAAACTATTTAAATCAGGCTGTAAAAGAATTCCAAAAATATGGCAGTGATGAAATACATTATACATATAATTGTATTGGAGTATATTATGCAGCTTACGAGACAAATTTTGAAAAAGCAATAGAATATTTTCAAAAAGCAATTTATTTTAAACCTGTGCTGTTTTCAACAATGGTTCTTTATCTAAATATGTCAAGTTGTCATAAGCATTGCAGAATAATGAGAGCGCTGAGAAATGTCTTGAAAAAGCAATGCATATACAAACAGAACTTGGAAATGAGGTACCTTCTTACTTACTATATCTTCTGATAAATCAGGGGCTTTACGCCAAACTAGATGGAAGGTTAAAAGAAAGTGAGCAATATTTTAAAGAAAGCCTCAAATATAAGCTGACCAACAATCAATTGTATTTAGTTGGAAAAAATCTTTCGGAAGTATCCCGAAATCTTGACAAAGATACACTAAAATATGTATCACTAGAGGCAGAACCATTGTATGAACGTTTTTATCAAAATAATATTTGCCTGAGCACATTACGTTTTTGGGAATAAATCAAATCGACAGCAAGCATTATTCAGTATATCATTAAATATATCTACAGGATTAATATTGTTTAATTTAGCTGCCATCATAAATGAAGCTGTTTCGCTTAAGGCTGGTAAAGGTGTTACTTCTAACAAATAAGGATTATCATTTTTATCCAGCCGAAAATCTATTCTGCAGTAGTCATTACACCTTAAATAAGAATACATCTTAAGAGCATAATCTTTTAGCAGTGATGCAGTTTCAGCAGATATTCTGGGTAGAATTTTTTTGCAGCCATATATTCTTTTTATCTCACTGGAGTAAATAGGCATAATTTCATTATTATGTTGTAACGATTCGACCATTCCAAATACATATGACTGCCGTCTTTTTCAATTATAGATACAGTGATTTCTTTTCCAGGTATAAACTCTTCTAAAATAAGCTTATCCGAGTATTTTTGAAAGAGCAGTTTAGCATGTTCAATCAAGTCTTCTTTACTATTTATTAGCTTAACGCCCATGCTGCTGCCTTCATAATTGGGTTTTAAAATGGCAGGATAATCGAATAAGAGAGTTTCAGCATCTTCTATGCTGGCTATTTCTATAAAGTTAGGCGTAGGTACATTCAAATAATTTGCAATAAGTTTTGTTAAAATTTTATCTAACGTAACAATTAAAGTATACGCGTCCGAACCAGCATATGGAAGATTATGCAGTTCACATATAGACGCAATCCAGCTTTCCCGATTTCTGCTTTGTATTCCTTCTGCAGCCGTAATAATTAAATCAAATGTATTGTTCTGTTTTAAATATTCAAGTAATTTTTTATGGTTACCAACTAAAGTTACTTTATGTCCGCATTTTTCTAAACTTTCCTTAACAAAAGTTATAGCAGTAGGAGAAATGAAGTCACAAAATGATAAATCATTTGATGTATAACCATAATCTTCTTTACAATCAAAACAAAAACCTATTTTCATTTTTATTCCTCCCATATGTTTTTGATTATTTTATTTCCTTCCCATGTTTCTAAAATAACAGTTTCATCTGGATTAACGTTTTTTAGAATATCTTTATTTAATGCTATTTTCCCTAAGCCTTGTTCTGCGTTAAGAATATATGTTGGAATAGCCAAACCTGAAGTATTTCCCCGCAATTGTTCATATATACGAATTCCTTCTGCAATAGATATGGAAAAATGTTTAGTTCCAATGACGTCTTTAGGATGAAATATATAGTATGGTCGTACTTTTATTTTTAATAACAATTGATTAAGCAATTGTAAGTTGTAATAATCTGTATTTATATTTTTTAAAAATACCATTTGATTGCCCAATACAATGCCATTTTCAGCCAAATCCAAACATGCTTTTGAACTTTCTTCTGTAATTTCTGATGGATGATTAAACTGTGTATTCATATAAATAGGACCATATTTTTTTAAAATAGTAATTAGTTCGCTGGTTATACGCTGAGGTAATGTAACTGGTATCCGGGTTCCGATTCTGATTATTTCTACCGTTTCAATACTGCGTATTTTAATAAGAATATTTTCAATACAAGAATCTGATAACGTAAGCGGATCTCCTCCTGTGATTAAAACATCTCTTATTTCAGGATGACTCTTTATATATTCAAAAGATTCTTCTAAAGAAGCTTCATTGATATAAATATCCTTTTCTCCAATATTGCGCCTTCGTTGACAATGACGGCAAAAAGCAGCGCAACTATTTGTAACGTTAAGGATTACTCTATCTGGATAACGGCGCGTAATTGTTCCTGCCGGATTATTATTTGATTCATTCATAGGATCAATTTTACCACCATAATATAATTCATCGATTTGCGGAATACATTGGAGATAGATGGGGTCACTTTTGTTAAAATTCTGTATGAGTGATAAGTAATAAGGGGTAATTGCAAATCGGAATTTTTCGCTTACTTTAACAAGCTGTTCAAATTCATGTTGTGTAATATCAAATATTTCTTTTAGCTTTTCTGCTGTTTTAATTTGATTTTGTAACTGCCATTTCCAACTATTCCAATCGTTATCTGATACATTGAAATAATTACGAATCTTATTTGATTGAAAATGTTTGTTTTTTTCTAAGAATTCTCTTTTAAACGATAAAAATGATAAAGCCTTATCTGTTAATATACCAGATCGCTGAATTGATTCCTTGTTTGCCATAAACCTTTTTCTCCTATATTGTATAATGATAGTTCAACTCTTTACTTAAATTTAATATTGTAGTAGAAATGAGTATTGTTTGCGAGATAAGTAATGGATAACTTCTAATTATCAATTAAAATAAGAACAATCCATCATGAAAACGATGGATTGTAGAAGAAAATTATATATGAAAATCTTTTCGAGGATGTTTGGTGGTTAAAATGTCTCTTTGTTTTGCTATAGCTACATGGGTATATATTTCTGTAACATTGATAGAACTGTGTCCCAGCATTTCTTGAATATAACGAATATCGACGTCTGCCTCTAATAAGCTGGTGGCAAAAGTATGTCGAAACATATGCGGTGTGATATGTAAACCGATACCGGCAAGAGAGGCATATTTATTTATCATTCTGCGGACTGACTGATCGGATAACGCTTTGCCAGATTGATTTGCAAAAAAATGATTGCAGATCTTGATTTCTGTTTTGAAATCGGTTTTATATTCTTCTAAGATGCTAATAACTGCATCGTTTCCAATCTGGATACGCCTTTCCTTATCTCCTTTGCCATATATGAGAATGGTTCCGTCGTAAAGATTTACATCTTCACTTTTCAGTGTGCAAAGTTCTGAAATTCTCATGCCAGTGGCAAATAGGAGCTCTGCAACTGCAGCATCTCTTAGAGCATTTCTTTTCTGATAATCAGTTTTGGCATTGTTGCGTTGCGCATAAATAGTAGTTAAAAATTCTTCAACAGTGTGTAGAGGTATTGTTTTTGGCAATATGACAGGTTCACGAAAGCGCACTTGTATTTTGTTGAAAGGATTCCGGTTAATTATCTCTTTGTACTCAAGATGATGAAAAAGAGCTTTTAGTGAGGCTATTTTTCTCTTTACTGTCTTAGGCTCATATTGTTGGTGAAGCTTTGCAATGTAGTCTTCAAGTGTTTTGGATGTGATTTCTATAACCTCGTGTGGAAATGTCTGTTCAGAGAATTGTCGTAAGTCAATTCTGTATGCCTTCAGTGTCTTTTGGTCTAAACATTTCTGCGTACTGCAGTATTCCAGATAGTTCTCAACAAGCGTTTCTAAGTTATCCATAATGATCTCCTTTGCTTTGAATTTAATTACTAAAGTTATATCGTACATTGATTTTGGTCATACCGCTACATGTCAAATAGTAAAAATGTGAACTTCCAGAAATTTTTAAACCTAACGTAAGTAGGTAATAAATGTGCCGCCCGATGGGCGGAATTTATTAAAATACAAGGTACCGATGGTTACTTACTTACGAAACAATTGTTCGTTTGGATAAGATTGGAATGGTGTGGAGTAGAAAAAATCATTAAAGACAGGGAATGGTATTTGTGCTATACTTAAATCAAAATACGATAATCAATAATAATTTGAAAAGTAGTACACAGGAAATGAATATGCAAAAAAATGGAGAAGAGTACGAACTATTTGTTCAAGATATATACAAAATATTAAATTGTGCAGATGGGTTGAAAGATGTTGTGGTTCAACATGATGTGAAAATTGAGGGTGTTAGTAGAGAACATCAGATTGATGTGTACTGGCAATTTACATGTGGTACAGTAACATATCGTGTAGCTGTAGAATGTAAAGATTATAAAAATCCGGTGACAGCTGAGAAAATAGAAGCTTTTCGAGCAACATTGTTAGATATAGGGGATATACACGGTATATTTGCTGCAAGGAATGGATTTCAATCAGGAGCACAAAAGGTAGCAAAAACATATGGAATACAGCTGGTGCAGATTCGAGAACCATTGGAAAGCGATTGGAGAGGATATATAAAGGATATCCATATTAATTACACTTTTAGATTTGTTGTAAATGTTAGACCGCATATATATGTAAATAAAGAATGGATTGAAGAAAACGAAATAAAACAGAAAATTGCAGGCTTTAAAGAAAAATCGGATCAAACATATATTGTTAAGAATAAAGGGTTAACTAATGAGGATAGAATTACCGTAAAACAGTTAATTGATAAATTACCAAGTGATGAAGAAGGAAGAGATAGGCGCTATCTTTTTGAATTTGAAAATGCTTATCTTGAATATGAAGATGAGTATATTAAAATTGACAAAATTGAATTTACATATGATGTTGAATTTAGCTATGATACGCAACATATTAGCATGATGAATATGGCAAGAGCAATCGTTAATAATGTGATTACGGGAGAGTCATTTTTGATAGACATTACCGGCAATGTGAAAAACTGGGGGGAAGCAGAGAAATAGGTATTATTCGGCGCGTATAATGTCATTTGTGAGGTAAATTGATTATGGAAGAAAATTATATTTTGTTAAAGTTTATATCTAGCGCTGATAAGAGCAATAAAAAGAAGTATTTAAAGGACTTTTTGAACGGCTCATTATATATGAATACTTTAAACTATTTTTGGAATGAATATTATCTCGAGTTGGCTAAGAAAAGAAGATATGCTGAGGCAAATGGGATTCCATTTCCGGATAAGATTGATATGTCGGAACATATTTTATCTGAAGGACAGGCGGATTTATTTGAAGGAGTTGTATGTAATTTAAGTGCTGATAAGCTGAAAATGGACGAAAATTTTAAAAGTGCATTAATGACAGATATTAGTTTACGGGCTAAGGGATTTGGTTATGCTAATACATTATGCTTTTACAGATTGATGTATGAAGAATATATGCAATGGGGATTAAGTAATTATATTTATCAAATATCCGAGAGAATGAATAATTTTGGAGAATATGTTGTAGTAATAGATAAACCGGAAGAATTGATCAGCAAGATAGAAAAAGCGGTAAAGCGAGAAAACTATAAGTTTATATGTGGACCTGTGAAATATAGAAAGCCTAAACTGAATGGAAAATCAGCTAGAGATGGATATTCTATGACTGTAAAAATGGACGATATGATAAATTTGAGGGATTATTCTAGTTCTATATTAAATAACAGGACCTGTTTGATAAAATGGATAAATTTTCATGGCAAAATGAATGGCGAGTTATTTTGTATAGAGGCGAAAAGTCAGTTGAACCATATAGATTAGAAATCGGAAATATTAGAGATATATGTCATTGGGTTACGATTGATAATTTAGAAAATGAAATTAAGTGCTGTCTAGAAAATGGTGTTATTAAAAATAAAATAAATGGATATTATGGTAATGCTTCTAAAGATGAAGTGCGCGAATTGTTTTGTGAATTGGGAGAAAATAAAGCTGAATTATTGGCAGTAATAGGTTGATTGGAGAAATATGAAATATACAATAACCAAAACAGATATGTCAATATAACTTATAGAACAAAAAAATATTTTTAGTGTATGACTGAAGCACAGATTCAAGGTGCCGATGATTATGTACTTCCCAAAAGCTGGGAATATTGGTGCCTGACACTATTAAATTATTATATAGAGAATGTAATCCGCAGGTGTTGGAATTAGCTATTGAATCTTTTAAAATGGGTATGATTGTGGAATAAATTAAATTGTATTTTGCATGGCAATCCGCTATACTAGAATTAAGTATAGCGGATTATTTTTGGAGGCTTTTATGACAAGTACTTTGAAGTTACCGGTTGGAATTGATGATTTTAGGAAACTGCGTGAATCGTCTTTTTATTATGTGGACAAGACAAGGCTTATTGAGCAGCTTTTATTAAATTGGAGTGAGGTGACTCTTTTTACCCGCCCACGGAGGTTTGGAAAAACTCTCAATATGAGCATGCTAAAGAGTTTTTTTGAGATAGGCACAGATAAATCTTTGTTTGACGGCTTATATATTTCAGGCAATAAAGAGCTTTGTGATGAATATATGGGTAAGTATCCTGTCATATTTCTTTCATTCAATGGTGAGGAGGGATGGACTATTATTGAGGACGGTAATTCTGCTTTCAGTAAAGATAAGCTTATATCTCATTACAGCTTCTTTCAGGCTATGACAGGAGAGAGAGGTACCCTGATGTAAAGGAATGGTATGATGACTTCAAAGATTGTTTGTGGGAGATATAAGATACGTTTTTAATTATCTGATAAAGAATAAAACGCTTTAAAACAGTAGGACGAAACAAACCTGTTAAAGAAAAATCAGACCCCAAAGTACTGATTTAAGATTATTTTAAAAAAATAATACGCCATTAAAAAATGCTATAATACCGTTAAATATAAGGAAAAACATATATAATGGTACTTTTTTGCAAAGGAAGAAAATAAAAATGTAATATTTAATTAAAGAGCGTTGACAATACACTGAGGTTTAGTTATAATAAAAAAAAGTAATGAATATGTAACTCTATAGGAGGAAATGAATATGCAACTTCCAATTTTAGCAGCACCTGAAGATGCGGAGAAAATAGTTAGATATTTGAATAACAAGGTTAGTGGGGCAACTATTGAGGATATCAAGGCTGCAATAGATAAAAAGCTTGTTGATCATAGAAAAATTAGTGCATACGTTGTATGGAATCTTGTAGATCGTGATGAAAATAAGCTTAAAATTACGGAAAGAGGCAGACGTTTAGCTCAGGCAGCAACTCAGGAGGAACGGAATAAAATCTATATCGAGATAATACGCAGTAACGAAGCATATTATGGAGTTATGGAATGGGCATACAATAATTCGTTTGATTGTCTGACAAATATAAGTGTTGCTACGTATTGGCATGATAATTCTAAATATGGTATGGAAAATGATGCGGATACTACTTTAAAAGATCGAGCTGTGTGCTTGCTTAAAATATGTGATGCTGCAGGGCTTGGCAACTTTTGCATGGGACGACGTGGAATGCAGACACGTATAGCTTTATATGAAGATGCGATAGGTAAAGTTTTGGAATTTAAACAAAATAATGATAACAGTCAGGAAGATGATACTTATGATACTACGGATACTGACAAATTAACAACAGTATCGTTGAATGAGCCAACACTTTCTGATAACAAAGAAAAGTTTATAGAAGAATCTATTGTACAGCTTCCTATTCCATTTATAGATGGAAGAAAAGCAGTTTTGAACATGCCGAGAAGTGTAGAAAAAGATGATGTTCAGTATGTCTTTGATATGCTTAAGCTTATGCTATCAAGACAATATGGAATTGATGTATAGCATTATGCCATTACATATAAAGAAGGAATAAGGGGCCTAATCCTTATTCCTTCATGAAAAAGTGGAATATAATCATCCACTGATCAAAAGCAAAGATATTATATCAGATAGTTCCACTTTTTTTCAATATTTATTATATTGAGAAAGGAGAGATCTGTATGAAAAATTCTACAAACAAAAAAAGCAGAAGAAGATATAGAGTATATCTATAGACCATGGATTACCCGCAATGGTGTAAGAATTTACGCTTCATCCTATGGGAAAAAAGCTTTTAAAATTCCAGTAAAAAGTGAATAGTGCTTATATACAATAAAGTTTTGGATGATTAATTTATTGTAGAAATTTAACAACGGCTATTGATACATTTTAATAGCCGTTGTTTTTTATACCAAAAACTTCTTTGGCTGAAAATTTACTATAAACTTTCCCGCAATTCATCCGATATATTCCTTAGAATAGGGTAAGAACAACAGTCAATTGCAACATATTTTCACACGGAGGTGTTAGAGATGGCAATAGAGGCAATCAAGGGTGCAGGAATGGTCTATCAGGGAAGTACATCAACTGCACAGATAAAGGAACAGGCACAGGGAAGGACAGAGGTGTCCAGTGCGGACAATCAGGTCGTGTCTGACAGCATCGCAAGGAATATTCAGGCGATGAATACTAAGGAAACAAGCGGTGATTCAGCCGGTGATGCCGGAGCGCAGGGACAGGCACAGCTTGCCGCACAAAAGCAGAATGAGAAGAATATGCAGCTTAAAAAGGCTGTGGATGATATCAACAAGAGCGCGTTGGCTGACCAGTCGGAGGCAGTGTTCGGCATCCATGAGAAGACTAACCGCGTGACAATAAAGATAGTTGATAAGAAGACAAAGGAAGTCATCAAGGAGTTTCCGCCGGAGAAGACGCTCGACATGATAGCGAAGGTCTGGGAGATGGCAGGACTCATGGTAGATGAGAAGAGATAGGAGGACACCATGGCAATCAGATTATCGGGAATGACATCAGGTCTGGATACAGATTCTATTGTAAAGGCAATGGTATCGTCATATACCACCAGAAAAGAGAAATATCAGAAGGCGCAGACTAAGCTTGAGTGGACACAGGATGCGTGGAAATCCCTTAATACCAAGGTGTACAGCTTGTACAGCAATATTTCCAATCTGCGATTTTCTACAGCATACAACTTAAAGAAGACATCAGTTTCGGATACTACAAAGGCCACAGTAAAGGCAGGCTCCGGTGCACCAAGCGGCACACAGTCGCTGAAAATCAAGCAGATGGCAAAGGCCGGATATATGACCGGAGCAGAAATTAAGGCAGACAGTGAGAAGACTACACTTGCCCAGCTCGGTTACACAGGTGGTGATGCCAAGCTTGAGGTAAAGATGGGCGATGAGACCAAGTCCATCACGCTCAGCGCATCATCTACCATGAACGACGTGGTAAAGGAACTCAGGAATGCGGGGCTTGATGCAAACTACGATTCAAGCTACAAGAGATTTTATATCAGCTCAAAAAAGACAGGCGTGGCAAACGATTTTACCATAACCGGCAGCAATATAGATGGAGCATCAGCACTTTATAGCCTGGGAATAGCATATGGTGGTGAAAAGACCACTACCGGTACTTATTCATCCAATCCATATGATGAGTATGCAGCTTTACATGGAGTTTCAGACGATGAGACCAGAGCCAAAATCGAGGCAGCTGTTACAAACTACAATAATCTGACAACAGATGCGGCGAAGATGAATGCGCAGAGCAAAAATCTTATGAATGCTGTAAATTATGGCTATTCATATGCCACACTTCAGGGCATTTATGAGAAGCTGAATGCAAACAATGCAGGAGATAGTGATAAGCTGAAGCTGCTTGAGAAGCTTGGCTCATCTCGTGATGGCGCATTGATTTCAAAGAATGGTGACAGCTATGATACATATACAAAGACCACGCTGACCGATACAAAGGGTAACACTCTTTATAAGTATATTGACAGCGACAACAATAGCCACTATATTGCAGCTGTTGCTGATACGGACAAGGGTACCACATCGTACTATGATGTGACAGAATCTACGAGGACAGCTTATACGGACGCTGATGGCAAGGAGCTTGAAGCGGTACCTACAGGAGATGGTGATACAACACTGAAAGTCGGTGATAAGACTTACAAAAAGGACGAGGCAGACGGCAAGTACTATCTGCAAAAGGAAGATGGCACAGCTGATAAAACTGATTTCATCACTGTTTCACAAAAGACTGAGTACACTATTGAGGCAGGTGCCGTAAACAAGACTGGCATAGAGTCAGCTTCAGCTGCGTATGACACAATTATCAAGTCAATGGATGAAAAGACTAAAAGCTCATACGATGAGGCTCTTGTGTCAGTTCAGGCATTTGAGGCTTCAAAGGACGAAGTGCTCGGAAGCGATGACGAGTATTCGGTTGCCAGCCTCACAAAGGCTATTCAGAATGCTTATGCAGGCAAGGATAAGGATGGCGGCACAATCGCTGTTTCAGGAAAGAAAGCAGTAGAGCAGCTTTTAGCAGGAAACGGAAACGAGGCTGACGGCTTTGTAAATAAAGCCAATGCTCTGGAGGAGGCAGCAGAGGCCAACACAAAAAAAGCAGCAGATAGCAATATTGTAAAGGAGCTTGCCTCAAAGCAGAAGGATTCGGCTGAGTATACACAGGCGCTAAACGACCTGCTTGACAGGGTAAACACTGCATACACGCTTCAGAATAAGGCACTTTTCAATTCACAGGTGAAGAAGGTCGCAGGACAGGATTCGGAGATTGAGCTGAACGGTGTAAAATATACAGGTGACAGTAACAGCTATTCAATCAATGGACTGACAATCGAGGCACTTGCTGAGACCGGAGACAGTGCTATAAGCATTACAACCAGCACAGATACACAGGGTGTATATGATAAGGTAAAGGATTTTCTGACAGAGTACAACAACATCATCAACGAGATGACGAAGCTATACAATGCTGATTCAGCAGGAAGCTACGAGCCGCTCACGGATGATGAAAAGGATCAGATGTCTGATAAAGAGATTGAGAAGTGGGAGACAAAGATTAAGGACTCTCTGCTTCGCAGGGATTCTACACTTGGCAGCGTAATGACAGCAATGCAGACAGCATGATGTCATCAGTGAGATAGGTGGCAAGAAGTACTCGCTCTCAAGCTTTGGAATAAGCACACTTGGATTTTTGAATGCAGCGGAGAATGAGCAGAATGCATATCACATTGATGGTGATGAGGATGACGCCAATACATCCGGCAAGACAGATAAGCTCATGGCAGCTATAAACGATGATCCGGATACGGTAATGCAGTTTATGCAGCAGCTTTCAACTAATCTGTATAGTGCAATCGGTGACAAGATGAAGTCTACAGATTTGAGCTCAGCATTTACCATCTACAATGACAAGCAGATGAAGACAGAGTACACTAACTACACCAAGACTATTAAGGAATGGGAGAAAAAAATCTCAGATCGTGAGGATTACTACTACAACAAGTTTACTCAGATGGAGTCAGCTATGACCAAGCTCAACAGCACACAGAGCTCAATTAGCAGCTACTTCTCATAAAAAGATACCAGGGAGGGTATATTATGTTACAAAATAAAGCATACGCAGCATATGCAAACAACAAAATCATGACTGCATCACCGGCAGAGCTTACACTCATGCTGTATGATGGTGCAATCAAATTTTGCAATATTGCAATCATGGCAGTGGAGAAGGAGGATATCCAGCAGGCTCACACAAACATCCGCAAGGTTGAGCGTATCATAGAAGAGTTCCAGTCCACACTTGATGACAAATATCCGGTATCAAAGGATTTTAACAATGTATATACATATCTTCACAGACGTCTTGTCGAGGCAAACATAAAGAAGGACAAGGAGATTCTTGAGGAGGTGCTTGAGCACCTGCGCACTATGCGTGACGCGTGGAAAGAGGTCATGCAGGCCACATGTAACGGAAACAAGCTGCATGTATCATAGATAAATGTATCATAAATCACCGACAGGATTATAGAGAGTTTTTAACTTAAACAAAACGCAGAGACAGCAGCATGAAGCTAGTTTGTTTGTGCGTTTTGTGCTATCATAGAGATGATTATAGTTAAAAACAATCGAAAATACAGGGGGAACACAATGGAACAGACATACATAGACATAATGATACAAAGCCTGGAGAAAAAGGAGCAGGTACTCGACCGGATAATAGAGCTTGATATCAAGCAGAAGAACCAGCTCGAGGATCCACAGCTCACACCTGACGACTTCGACGAGGTAGTTGAGGCAAAGAGCAGGCTTATCGACCAGCTCAATAATTTAGACTCAGGCTTTGAGAAGCTTTTTGAACGTACAAAGGAAGAACTGAATGGTCACAAAGAGGACTACAAGGAGCAGATACGCACCATGCAGGAGCATATCCGCAGTATCACGGACAAGAGCGTAAAAATACAGAGTCAGGAGGCCCGCAACAAGGATCTCATGACTCTGAAATTTGCGTCCATAAAGAAGCAGGCCCGCGAGGTGCGTGTCGGCACGCAGGCCGCAAGCCGCTACTACAAGTCCATGTCAGGAACCGGATATATGGAGCCGCAGTTTATGGACAATAAAAAGTGAAAAGTTTAATTTAATATTTCACCTCAATATCCCCAAGCCCTGAGTCGATAACCAGGTGCTTTTTGGCATGCTCATTTACCTCATACTCATCATCATAGTCATTGCCGTTGATTGTGATATCGCCTGTACCTGAGTCCAGGTCCATCATGTAACCGTCAAGTGACTGTGAGGATGTCACAGTGATGTTACCTGTACCGCCGTCGATATCCATCTCGTCAAAGGCACAGTTTTCAAAGCTAAGATTGCCGGTTCCGCCATCCACATCACATGTGGCGAAGCTGCAGTCTGTGACATATAAATCGCCTACACCGGTGTCAAATTCTGCATCGGATGCGGTCAGGGAATTAAGGTTTACCTCGCCTACACCGGTATCAAGTGAGAGCTTGTTCAATGCTGTGCCCTCAGGAATGGTAACAGTGATTTCACTTGTGGTGTTTCTTCTGTAGTTGGCTCCTTTGCTTTGGGATATTGTGAGGGTATCGCCTGTGCTCCTAATCTTTGGAACCAGTCGCTTGTTACATTTGTATGAGACCGTGTAGCTGTCACCGGTTTTTACGTTGATGTTCGATATGGTTGTATCAAATACCAGGTTTGAAAATTCATCGACTGAAAGCTCCTCTGTGCATACGTTTCCGAGAGACTTGTCTGAGCGCGGAATCAGATTGTTAAACAGGCCTAGGGCAAAGCCCCCGATATGGTAGAGACTCCCGGCGATGATGCAGACCACGGTAATTATTGTAATTATTATTAGATATATATTCTTTTTCATGACTTGTCTCCATTTCTGAATTATCTTGTTGCATAATTTGTTTTGTGATTATTCAAAATATGCTACACACATTTTTGACTGTCCTGGTTTCCGTTAATTTCCATGTTTATCGCCGAGCAGATTTTCCACCAGCGAATTGATGATTGCGGCTATTGGCCAGATAATCCATGTGATACCCCAGTCAAAGGTAATAAAGCTCCAGCATAGATAGATGCATGTGACAGTTGACCAGTAGACTGACATGATTGCAGCCACAACAGGGTTTTCATAGTGCACCTTGCCATCGTGTGAATTGGCAAAATTACCGCCCATAGTCTGTGCTCCGTTCAGGGAAAGAAGCTTGTCAAAGCTTGATTTCTTCATGTTTGTGAATACTATCATGAATACACCGATTGCTATAAACACGAGCACGAGTCCGCCTGAAAGTGAGTCTGCGAAGGTGCTTTTGGTGTTCAGTGAGCTGATTATGATTGCCGGCACTGCGCAGAGTATGCAGAGCATGATACCCACTGTTAAAAGCATCGCATGTGTGGAGCGGTAGCTTTCCTTTCGCTCGATGACCCAGTTTGCTGTTTCAAAGTCTATGCAGTAAGGCTCTTTTTTCAGGTAGCTCCATTTAGATGAGAGAGAACCTGAGAAGATAAAGAAGCCGACTGCCACAGCGATACAAACGAACAGGAACGTGATGCCGATTGCATCAGATGCGTCCGGTGAAGCGAGTGAACGCGGAATGCATTCGCTGAATATCGGTCCAAGACTTGCGATTATGCAAAGCAGCACTCCAAAGGCAGTGAGATATGCGTGCTTTGCTGAATCCATGAGAAATGCAGCTGCAGTCTCGCGGGAGAGTGTTTTGGCGGCAGGCATTGCCTGACTGGGATCCACGAAGCTTTTGATGCCGAGTGAGTCGGCGAGCTCGTCAAGGTTTCCAAACTCTGATATGACGATTCCTATGGCCTCGTTATCGGATTTGCCCTCGGATATTAATTCGTTGTATTTATCCTCCATCATCTGATAGAGCTCATATTTGGCTTTTTGCACCTCGGGGGTATTCGGGAGGTGCGAAAACATATTTTCCAGATAATTCTTTATAGTTTCCATAAAATGTCTCCTTTAAAATCGTATGAATTTGCTTACTACATCAAGTGTCAGCTTCCATTCCTCGCATTTCATCCTGTAATATTCTCTGCCGGCATCGGTAATCTGATAGTAGGTCCGCCTTTTGCCGCTTGCATTGTCGCTCGAAGAGAATGATGTGATATAACCGTTTTTCTCAAGGCGGGTAAATGCAGAGTAGAGAGTTGTTTCTTTTATGACGTATTTTTCCTCGGATATTAGCTTTATCTGCTTTGAAATCTCGTAGCCGTAGGATGGTCTGTCGAGGAGCAGGTAGAGTATGATGGTATCGTTGTATCCGCGGATGACATCGCTGCTTATATTGACCATTGTTCACCTCCTGTTTTAAGTATTTTATTTCATCATGATGTTCATATTTTATTAATATAAGACCTGATACACAGATGAAAGGTTGTACATCAGGCGTGTTAAAATTAATTGATACTACGTGTGACATACTACGAGTGTCATACTATGTCTGTCGTAGTAAATGTATCACATGTTGTTTTTCATGTCAACAGTGATTCTAAAATAATTTATTCTGCATAATTTGTTCTGAAAAATTTATTCTGTAAAAAATGTTCCGGGTGTTTCGATTATTTTAAAAAGTTAGCCACTCCGTACAAAGATTAGCGGTAAAATACATTGACACAGTCCATGTCATTTGATATATTTTTTAGAAGCAAAGGCGATTAATTAAATACACACTACCTCTGAGGGAGTAGTTCGCGTATCATTACATATACGTGGTTTGTCAACAGACCGGTCAATAGACCTGGCAAACATTAAAGAATGAGACTCAAGTATGCAGCACACAATAAAGCTATATAAGCCATAAATCATAGCTTTATAAGGTTTCGTGTCTGCATGCGAGGGTCTCATTTTTTCATATGGGAGAATTTAATCGCCGCACACTAGGCAAAAGGGAGAAAAATATGGTATTATTTATTGAAATCCTGCTCATAGGAGTAGGTTTGTCAATGGACGCCTTCGCAGTATCCATCTGCAAGGGGCTTGGAATGACAAAGGTAAACAGAAAGCAGGCGCTGACAATCGGTCTGTATTTCGGAGGATTTCAGGCGCTCATGCCATTTATCGGCTATATGCTGGGCATCCGGTTTGAGAAGTACATCACAAGCATTGACCACTGGATAGCATTCATTCTGCTGGGATTTATCGGTGGAAAGATGGTTTATGAGGCAGTGAAGGAAAAGGATGATGACTCTGTCGTGGAAAAAGACCTGGCGCTCAATCAGGGAGAGATGCTTCTGCTTGCAATTGCGACAAGCATCGATGCGCTTGCAGTCGGAATCATGTTTGCATTTACCTATGACAGCTTAAACATCTACTGGGCTATTGCAATCATCGGACTTACAACCTTCGTGCTCTCAATCATCGGAGTCATAGTCGGAAACTTTTTCGGCAATAAATATAAAAAGAAATCAGAGATAGCCGGAGGCATCATTCTCATACTCATAGGCGTGAAGATATTGCTTGAGCACCTAGGTATTATAAGCTTTTAATGAGCGTGTTATGATATGACATAAACTGTGGCTGGGATTACATTTCAGATACTATAAGAAATGAAATAATATAGAATACAAAAATAAAAAATGGAGGAATCAACATGGAAAATTTCATCAATAATGCACCGTTTATAGTGGTGCTGCTCTGCCTCATAGTGGGCTTTGTGTTTTTGGTAAAGGGCGCAGACCTGTTCGTGGAGGGCAGCTCAAGCGTGGCAAAGCGCTTCAAGGTGCCGTCACTTATCATTGGACTGACAATTGTTGCGATGGGAACTTCGCTTCCTGAAACAGCGGTCAGTGTGGCAGCATCCATAGCACACAACAATACGCTTGCAGTCAGCAACGTGACAGGCTCAAACATATTTAACCTTATGGTAGTAATCGGCGTGTGCGCTTTGATGACACCGATAGTGGTGGATGGAGCATCATTAAAAAGGGATTTCCCATTTTCGATGATATGTGCCATTTTACTTCTTGTCATGGGAACAATCGGCATGACACTCGGCAGAGTGGACGGGATAATACTGCTCGGCTGCTTTGCAGGATATATTTTCTACCTTATCAGACACACATTAAAGCAGAACAGGCAGTCATCAGATGAGGAGGTCGATGAGATACCGCTTATCTCAATGCCAAAAGCAGTGATTTTCATTCTGATCGGAGCTGTCGGCATCGCAGTAGGCGGAGATGTCGTAGTAGACAGTGCAAGCCGCATAGCGATTGACCTTGGAATGAGCCAGACACTCGTCGGACTGACCATCGTATCTATCGGAACATCACTTCCGGAGCTTGTGACATCAATAGTCGCAGCCAGAAAAAATGAGGTCGATATGGCGCTCGGAAATGCCGTCGGCTCATGTATTTTCAACATACTCATGGTGCTCGGAATTGCATCAGCCATCAGCCCGATAGCATTCATACAGGAAAATATCATAGATATTATCGTGCTTGTGGTATTTTCACTCATCGTGTGGATTATGGCATGGACAAAGCGTGAGATAAAAAGAGGCGAGGGTATCATCATGCTGCTAATGTATGCGGCATATACAGCGTATATTATTATACGATAGGGTAAAATACCTTTTGACCCTTTAATGCATAATATTACTTAGAAAATGTGCAGATACTTATTGAGTATCTGCATATTTTTTAGTCAAATATATGCATAAAGGAGGAAAATATGCAACAAAATATGTCAATGCAAAATATATCAATAGTAAATAGAAAATTTCCCACAAATTTTACACAGCCACCTCAATATATTTTCAATTATTTGTTATGCTTATAAGTGCAGAAATAAAGATTACAAAACATGTACGAATATTTTTATGAAAAGCAGACTATAATTTATGATTAAGTAACAAAACAGGAGGCAATAATTTGACATACGATGAGATAAAAAAGAATAAGGAGGTCTGTGAATGTTTAAAGAAAGGGAATGAAAACCTTGGAGTATTGGGCTTTACAGACCATTCGGCAGCTCATTGCACAATGGTAGCCAAAAGAGCAGCATATATATTAAAGAAATTCGGTTACAGCGAATCTGATATTGAAATGGTAAAAATCGCGGGATTTATGCATGATATCGGAAATGTGGTAAACAGAAGCCGTCATGCGGAATATGGTGCAATACTGGCAAACGAGATACTCAAAGAAACAGATATGAGTCTGAAGGATAGGATAACGGTTGTGTCTGCGATAGGACATCATGATGAGTCAACCGGAGGGGCAACGGATCCTATTTCAGCAGCACTCATCATAGCAGATAAAACCGATGTGCGCAGAAACCGTGTAAGGAACAAGGCAAAAGAAAATTTTGATATACACGACAGGGTAAATTATGCAGTAACAGATGCAGCTCTTAAGATAAATATGGATAAAAAAGTCATAGCGCTTAATCTGCAGATTGATACGAAAATCTGCTCTATGTATGAGTATTTTGAAATTTTCCTGGGTCGAATGATGATGTGCCGTGGCGCAGCAGAGGTGCTAGGTGCAACCTTTAAGCTTACGGCAAATGGTTCGAAGGTGTTATAGAAAATCGTGTCGTTTGTCAGATTTCAGAGGGATAGTTCATCCTTTTTGTGGATGAATTGATTCAAGGATTCAGAACAGGTATTATAACGGTGGCGGAATATATATCATTTTCGTGATTGATCACGCAGAAACCACCGCATGCCTCGGCTGAGTCCTTTACATTTTTCAGACCATATCCGTGAATAAAATCTATTTTTTCAAAATCATCAGTGCCTTGTCAGGATCTGCAATCACATATGTGTTTGCAACGTGTATGGTAAAGGTGCCGTCTACAGTTCTTACCGCAACCTTGATATTTGCTCCGATTTGTCCACGGCAGGCATTAAGCGCATTATCAAGCAGATTTCCGAGAATGATAGTCAGGTGATAATCATTGACAGGAATAGTGGCTTTGTCAAATTTCAGATTGGTGTGCAGAGTGATACCTTGGGCTTTTGTCTGAAGCAGCAGGTTGCTTACAAAGGCATCTATAACGAGATTTCCTGTATTAATAGTACAATAGCGTGATTCGAGGTCGTGCATAATCTCTTTAGAATAAGGGATTATATCGTCATATTTTTTCTCAGTAACACAATTTTCAATATAAAACAGATGCTTTTTGGTGTCGTGCATAAAGCTACGTATATTTTTGTAGGCAGCACCCAGTTGCTCGTATTTGTTGCGCTGAAATTCAATCTGTTCTTTTTGGATGGTAAGCTGAAAGCGGAGCTCTTCGTTTTCGAGGACGTTGTAAAACAATATATAGTTCATAATATTTATAAACAATACAAAGGCTGCTAAAATGAAAAAGGCAGACGGAATATTTATATTTAGATATAAAATTGGTTTTGATAGTAACAGGCACATAGAAAGTACCGGAATAACCAATAAAATTATTGTATAACTTAAAGAATGAACAAAAGCCTCCTTTTTCCAGATAAAATGAATCAGTATTGAAAAAATAAGGAAAAACATATTCGCCATAAGCGATATATTGGAGAATACTAAAAAATCCATAGTATCTTTTTCAACTCGATATGAGTAAATGCTTGTAATAATGTAATACGAAAAAGCTTCAAAGATAGAGCATAATATAGTAGTACTGATGGATATAAGTATTTTAGTTCGCAAATTGGCTGAATAAAGAAAACTTAGGCAGAAACAAAGTAAAGATGATAAGGTTAAACGTAAATAAACTGCCAGTGTCGATGTATTGCCAATTAAAATAGATGTAATGGCTGCATAAATAGTAAAGCTGCATACAAATATGAGAAGTATTATATAATATGGCAGTTGGGATTTCTTCTTTCCAAGAATTGTCTGAAAAAATATAAAGGCTGCTGCACCGGACATCATGCTGTCCAATAAATTCAACAATACTATTTTCATAAACTTGTCTCCTTAAATTTATAATATATTAATAATGTGCTGAGAGTAGATATTTTGTAATTCCTTGGATCTTCTCCGGCTGATCGGAAGTTCAAAGCCGTTATTCAGTAAAAGCCGTGTGGAATTAATTGATCTGATATGGTGTAAATTTACCAGAAATCCTCTTGAGGGTGAAACAAACCCGTGAGAGGAAAACCGTTTTTCTGCTTCGGATAAAGTGCCTTTGGATATCAATGATCTGTCAGTAAGTTGATATCTGAGATGTAACTTATTTTCTTTCATTGATGAAATATAAAGCAGATCGTTTAAAGGTACAAAATTTTTTTCACCATCAGTATCAATTATAACGATACTTTTTGAGTTTCGATATAATTTTTTGATAATATTGTTAAAAAGCTTGTATATAGCTGTATAGTCGACCGGTTTTGTTATGAATTGAAATGGCTGGACTTCAAAGCTTTCGTGCATATATTCCGGATAGGATGTTGTAAATATAATGAGCAGATCATCATCCATATCCCGGAGTTGTCTGGCAAGCTCCATACCATTTATGTCTGGCATTTCTATATCCAGAAGTACTATCTGATAGAGATGATTTTTGTAGTCTGAAAGTAGATCACTCGCTGAAAAATAAGATGATACGACAATGTTGTTATCAGATTCTATTGTGTATTGTAAAATATTCTTTTTCATTATTGCGATATCGTTTGTATCATCATCGCATATTGCTATATTAAGATTCATGATGCCTCCTTATATTTGAAATATATCCGATATAAAGACCTGTTGCGCATATTATGAGACTTAAATCAATAAAAATTAAACCTTTATTCCAGTGTAACAAAAGTGACAGAATTGTAAATATGGAATTGAAGAAAAAAATAATATAGGTTTTTTTCCGGGCTGTCTTTTTAGCTGACTTACTAAATACTTTGTTAGGTGTGTCAACAGGTGAAACCACTAATATTAAAATCCAGCAAATAATATATATGGGTATCAAGATATATGCAGAAATCATAGGTATAGTGGCAATAGTTAAAAGATATATAGAAAATACAGTATATGATAGTATATAGCATGAAATACGTGTTTTGCAATGATACCCACCGGTTACAGCACGTAAAGATCCTGTAATGATAATATATATTGTAACGGCTATCGGATGGTGAAATAAAAAACCTAAAGTTAATAGTGATAAATTGTATAATATGAAATTAAACATGTAGTCAAAAATATAAGCATATGCATCACTAAAATGAGATTCAATAATTCCATTTAAAACATATTTTTCGGATAAGCATTTTCCAATAGATTTCATAGTTTGTCTCCTCGCATAAAATCATGAATAAATCTATTATATATTTTTTTATAAAGAAATTGTAATTTATGGATAAGTGGATGAAAACGAGGAGTGAGTGGTTGATAAGACCGCTCACTCCTCATTTTTGACTATTAAGAAGAAATACAGTTATATGAGAGAAAATGAGGTAATATGAAAGTGTCAATTGACAAGCATAATACTTATGATATAAGGGCCAAAAGATATACTTAAAAATGCAAGCATGCAAGGGTACTTTTGGATTTTTCAATCATTTTATTGAATTATAAGTGGTAGGAGGATTTATGGATAAGAGAAACATATTCACTGCAATCATGGCAATTTCAATGCTTATAACCACATTTTCAGGCTGCTCGTCAAATCAAAAACAAAGCTACGGCAACCTGGGTAAAGGTGATGAAAGCGATAGACCTGAGGTTGAGGATATAGTGATAGATAATGAAAGTGATATTTATAATATTGGAGATGAAATTCAGGTGAAAAACGTGGATTACGGCACAAATAGAGAATACGTTGCCAAAAGTTATATTGTAAATAGTGTAAAAATATATGATACTGCGGCTGAAATTGATGGTGTGCAGGATAAACTTATAGAAACCGATTATTATATGGGGAGCTGATCCCGAAAAGCCTGCGATACTGAAAAAGGATGAGGTGGCCTGCGGAAAGCTTCTGCTTTGCGATATATCTGTAAAAAATATCGAGGATGAAATATGCACTGTAGGGATATTTCCCTGGTATATGATATTAATGGTGTCTGTCAGCTTTTAGGCTATCCGGTTTATTTTTCAAATGCAAAGGACAATGAGCATGGGATATATGATTATACACTGGTGCAGGGACAGTCGCTTGACGCTCAGATAGGATTTTGTGTAG
>ENA-OQEN01000167-OQEN01000167.1-human-gut-metagenome-genome-assembly--contig:-NODE-167-length-28726-cov-2.054198_pt1 | contig 28726 bp, 39 predicted proteins | sample MGYA00242791_ERZ504627 | MGnify/ENA primary metagenome ERZ504627 (study PRJEB26092, sample SAMD00036316) | human gut metagenome | host: Homo sapiens | study: EMG produced TPA metagenomics assembly of... | reverse complement strand
CTCATAGGCTTCGGCTGTACGGTGCCAGCTGTCATGGCGACACGTACACTGCCAAGTGAGAGAGACCGTAGAATGACTATACTCCTCACACCGTTTATGAGCTGTTCGGCAAAATTGCCAATTTATGCATTCTTTGTTAGTGCATTTTTCCCGAAGCATGGCGGACTTGTCATGGGAGGACTGTATTTCATTGGAATAATTGTCGGAATACTTTTCGCATTTATCTACAGAAAGACTTTGTTCAGGGGTGACGCAGTGCCGTTTGTCATGGAACTGCCAAACTACAGGATGCCGGGCGCTAAGAATGTGTGCCAGCTCCTCTGGGAGAAGGCAAAGGACTTTTTGCAGAAGGCATTTACAGTAATACTTATTGCTACAATGCTTATATGGTTTTTACAGAGCTTTGACATACACTTTAACATGGTAACAGACTCAAAGGACAGCATGCTTGCCGCTATTTCAAGTGTTATCGTGCCTGTCTTTAAGCCTCTGGGACTCGGCGACTGGCGTATATGCACGTCACTTATCAGCGGACTCATGGCAAAGGAGAGCGTGGTATCAACACTTGAGATACTGTTTGGCGGAACTGTTACGACAGCACTCACAACACTTTCAGCTGCATCTCTTCTGGTGTTCTCGCTGCTCTACAGCCCTTGCGTGGCTGCTATAGCATCCATAAAGAGAGAGCTGGGTGCAAAGTGGGCAGTCAGCGTGGTGCTTTTGCAGTGTGCGATTGCATGGGTGGCAGCATTTATTGTAAGAGTAATTGGACTGCTTGTGATGTAAAAAAACTGACTACAAAAATATAAAAGGAGATATGTGATGGAGATTAAATTGGAAAATGAATCACTTGAGCTCACGATAAACAGCTTCGGAGCAGAGCTTAAAAGCATCACCGGCAAGGAAACAGGTACACAGTATCTGTGGGATGCCGATGAGAAATACTGGAAGAGAAGCGCACCGGTGCTTTTCCCGTTTGTCGGCAGCTTAAAGGACAAGAAGTTTACCGTTGATGGGACAGATTATCCGATGGGACAGCACGGCTTTGCAAGGGATATGGAGTTTGAGCTTGTGTCACAGACAAATGATGAGGCATGGTTTTCACTTAAATCAAATGATGAGACTCTTGCAAAATATCCGTTTGAGTTTGTGCTCGAAATCGGCTATAAGCTCTCAGGCAGTGAGATAAAAGTGACCTGGAGGGTGACTAATCCTGCGAAAAAGGATTTACTTTTCTCAATAGGTGGTCATCCGGCATTTATGTGTCCGGTCGCAGAGCAGGGAAAACAGTCAGACTATTATCTAAAGCTTGACACAGACAAAGCAATCACCTACGGACTTATCTGTGACGGAGGACTTTTAGACAAGGATGACAATCTGCTTAAGGTGGATGAGGATGGATACTGTCAGATAGATGAGCATATGTTTGATAAGGATGCGCTCATAATAGAAAACAGACAGGCTTCAAAGGTGAGCCTGTGTACACCGGATAAGAAGCCATACCTTACGGTGTCATTTGATGCGCCTTTATTTGGTCTGTGGTCACCGGCAGGAATGGGAGCACCGTTTATCTGTATTGAGCCGTGGTACGGCCGATGCGACAGAGCAGGCTTTGCCGGAGAATTAAAGGACAGGGAGTATGGTAATTCGTTGGCACAGGGTGAGAAATTTGAGAAGTCATATACGATTGCAATTGAGATGTAGATTTTCTTGTTCTCAATGTGACTTAAGACTTAAATAGTTACAAACAAAAATATAAGATATAGTTAGAATCATGGACTGCGATATATTGTAGTCCCATGATTTTGTATTGACAAAATGCAAGATATGAAATATATTATACTTAACTAGTGACTAATAAACAGTAGAGTGTTAATCAGTAGAGAGGGTGTTATAATGCAAAAGCAAAATTCAAAAAAGAAATTTTTGGAGAAACTTTATATTAGCTTATCATTTTATTTTGGGGATGATGACTGTGATAGTTTAATTAAAGACTATGAAGAATGGTTCGAAAATGAAGAAATGGCTGAAAAAAGCGAGTACGAAAAATGTTCCGGCTTAGGAAAACCGTTTGATATCGCGAGAAATTTATACAAAGATTCAAAAGAAGGAAAAGAGCATACGTTTCCATTGAAGAGTAGTGTTTTATTACAGACAATTGCCACGCTGGTTATATATTATGTGCTATGCGTCAGTTTGTTAAGATACTTTGATAAAAACGGCTGGAATTTTTATCCGGTTGCTCTGATAGCTAATGTTCTAGTATTTGTTGCAGGTTTGTTTATTCTTAAAAAATCAAAATTAACATGTGATATGCAATTTAAAAACCATCTGTTATTAATCGGATTATTCTTTTTTATTTTATTAACAGAAGTATTTCTGGTAATGAAAAAGAATGAGGCTGGCTTAGGGAGTTATTATGTGGTATTAGTTACAACAGCTATAATTATTCTGAGTTGTATTATTATTTACATCATCTTAAAGAAATATATAATAAACAGGGAATTGGGTTTTATAACGATATTTCATATACTTGGTATTATTACCTGTTTAATGTATTTTATAAATCAGTTACATATGTTTTATATAGAAAGAACGTTTGGGCTTGAAAAAATAATAGCATATAGTAGTTTATTATATATTCAGACGCTGATTTTTGGGACAATTTTATTGTTAAAATTAAAATTTGAGAGGAAATCATAAATGGATTCACAGCTAAAAAGAGGAATCTTAAATATATGTATTTTACAGCTTTTAAAACAAGAAGACAGATATGGATACGATATAATTAAAATATTGCAGGGACTTTTCCCGGATACAGATGAAAGCACTATTTATGCCATTCTAAGAAGACTGAATAAAGGAGGGTTGACGGAAGTATATTACAGTGAAAAATCATTGGGACCACAGAGAAAATATTATAAAATAGTAGAAAAGGGGGAATTATATTTAAAAGAAAACATAGCTTCCTGGAATGAGATAGTAAGGATTTTTCACGAACTTGAAATAATGTAATTGATGGAACATTTAAAATTACTTGTTCAGATGAAGGAACAATAAGCGATAATAATTAACTATACATGTATTTGAAAAGCAGGTGCATCGGCATATATAGCATAACGCTATATGTGCTTGGTGCACCTGCCTTTTCATGCCTGCCTGAAGCAGCCATTTCTGATCAATTTTCTTAAGATCTTCACCGAATCTGACATGCAGCCGAACGGAGCCTTCGAGCTGCTCGATATGTTCAATGGTGCCCTTGCCAAACTTTGGATGATTGACATCGTCATTGATATTAAATTTTACAGTACTGTTTTTCTTTTTGCGGTATTCCTGCTCGCGTGAATATGTGTCGCGGATAGGAATACTCTTGTCAGTAATTTTCTTTTTGAGAACCTTATCATAATCGTGCTTAATAAGTCCTTCACCGGCTTTGTAGTAAGGAGTGGGAGCTGCTCCGATAAGTGAGCAGCAATATTTCCACGCACTTCCGTGGATGCCGGGCTGCCAGTTGTACTTGTCCGGTATATCCATATTATATTGCATATAGTGGGCATATTCGTGCTTATATAAATCCATCCTGTCATCCTTTGACAAGGGCTTTGTCACACAGTAGCCGATGAAAAGCAGCGAAAAATGAAATTCTTCTTCATCCTGCCCAAAGCCCGGAGTGTATGCACCGAGCCTGTCCGTATCAAAGCCAAATGTGATAGGAACCCTTGCACCGTTAAGCCCAAGCTGTCTGTCGAGCTTCTGGTAGAGAAAGCGGATTTCCGCGAGATGTATTTTTGTTTCGTTTTCGAGTAGTTGTCGTAAATTGTTGTCTATGTTCATAAGTATATTTCTCTAAAAAATCAGTTTGTTTTCAACACAGTAATGATATATTCCGTCATTCTCAACTGATTGGCACACAAAATCAGCCTTAGCCTTGACTTCGTCCTTTGCATTGCCCATGGCAACACCAATGCCTACGGCCTCAAGCATTTCAATATCGTTATGTCCGTCACCGAAAGCAATTGCTTCATCCTTTGAGAAGCCATAATGCCTAAGCACTGCAGCAACAGCATTGCCTTTGCCACTGTTAAGCGGAATAATATCAACGGCCTTATCTCACCATGCAGTTATCTGTGAGTGGGGCGCGCCGGATAGAATCTGTGAGTGCTCATCTTTTTTGCAGGAGCACATAATCTGATATATATCAGTCCTGCTTATCTCGTCAAAATTGTCAGCGATTTTAAGCTTTTCGCTGCCAAAGGCAAAGTATTGCTCTAAATCAGGTCGGTACCGTTTGTGACAATCATATGCTCGTTGCTGATTGCAATGGCGCGGTTCATCTGCTTTAGATTGGAAATTATCTGATATTTGTCGTGCTCATTAATAGGATTTTGAAGATGATATCATTGCCTGCGGTGACGAATGAGCGTTAAAGGTGAGCAGGACATCAAAATCAATTCCATCAAAATGAGGCACACCTGTGTAGCTTCTTCCGGTAGCCATACAAAGGATGATGCCATTTTGGTGGAGCTGCCTAAGTGCAGCAGCAGTGTTTGCTGATAATTCTTTATGTCCCAGCCGAAGCAGGGTGCCATCCACATCAAAGAATGCTATTTTAATCATAATTCACCTGCCTGTTTTAATGCTAGTTTAATGATATTTTCATTTATATAGAATCCGTTTGATTGAATTTTGGTTATTGCATTTTTTACAGAAGAAATAATCCCTGATTGTTTAGCTTTTATAAGAACACCTAAGGTGCCCGTTACTGTTAATCCAAGATATTTTGCTGTTTTTTTTGCTGCATTATCATCGATGATAACTAAGTCTGCTTTGGGGTCAGCTTGTGCCAATATCATAACATCAACTTCACCGGCATGAAGCTTTGCTTTGTACATTTTGCGGTCTTCAATGTTAGTGATTGTTTCGACTGTAATCCAATCAAGATTTTGTTTGATTTGTAAACAGGCAGAATCCTTTTTTGCTGTAACTTCGTCGAATACTGCTTTAGGAATAATGATTGAACCATATATTTTTTTTTAAAATGTTAAGTAAGTCTGCATTGCACAATGCAATTAATGGTGTTGAATTGACAATTACCCTACGCATTATTCATCTCCTCTATAAATTCTGCTTCATCATCAAAACTGAAGATAGATATATTATTATTGCCTAGATATTTGATGAAATCTTCCTCACTCATTCCGGCTATCTGTGCACAATATCCAATAGAAATATGGTTTTTTAAATAAAGCATTAGAGCAGTAGCTTTCTTGGCAAAAGCATTAGCTTCATCTTTGGTCATTTTGGTATCGTATAATACTTCATCTGGTATTTTTATTGCAATACTACACATATAAACACCTCTTTCTATTTATAATGAATCATTAATTATATCTCAGTTACATGATAACATAATAAGCGCAAGATTAAAAACATTTATTTAAATTTCTGTCACAACGTAAGGTACGTAAGCCGGGGACTGTCGGGGAGATACGCGCTTTAGCAGGAGCACATAGCGAAGAGACTTAGATACTGTAGAAATTATGCCAATGAAGTACAGAAACGCACCTGCATGGACGCAGGTGCGAGGAGAACCGCGCCATGGAGGGCGCGTTTCGACGGTTTCGTCGTGCATAGAAAACCTAAGAGCATAATTTCGTACAGAATCTTAGTCGCGAAGCGTAGCGAGGGCGAAAGTGCGTGTCCTCAACAGTTCCAAGCTTACGTACCGACCTACGACCAATGCGCAAAAGTTGCGCATAAAAACGCGCACCCAATCCCTTGTTTGTGAAAAATGCTTGAAAACAAAAGTTAAAAAATGTCGAAATTGCACATTGACATAATCGCAATGCTGTAATATACTAAGTTCAGAACAAACGGTTGCGCGAAAAACGCACCTAAGAAATAAATTAAATTACAAGCAAATGGAGGAAACAACGGATGGACAAATTTATTGTTAACATCATTCACCGCCCTGAGATGGTGCCTGAGTACTCAGCAACAGTGACAGGACAGGGAAAAGAAGAGGATATTGGAGATAAGAAGCTTATTACAGAGTCACTCGACATCTTCAAGACACAGCAGAGACTTGCACATGAGGCGGGACTCAAAACTACAATCCAGATGACATATGCTTCACTTTTTAATGATGAGGCAGTAGAGCTTGCAAAGCAGGATCATGAGAAATACGGTGATGAGATAGCACTTTCACTCCTTGGACTTCCATGTGAGGAGTTTAGAGAGAAGTATAAGACAAAGGATTTCTGTATCTGGATGTTCTCGATGGAGGACAAGAAAGCTATCGTAAATGATGTTTTCGAGAAATTCCATGACAGATTCGGTTTCTATCCTGAGTCAACAGGCTCTTACTATATGGATGCAGACCTTACAAACTACATAAAAGAAAAATACCCAATGGTAAAATGTGCAGTTGCAACATGCTGGGAGGAGGGTCCTAAGGCATACCACACATGTAACAACTCATGGTACACACTCTTTGACGGAGGCCCATGGGCACCATGGATTCCATCAAAGCAGAACACACATGCGCCGGCAGCAAATAAGGAAGAGGATAGCGGAATCGTAGCAATTCCACATCTCTCACGTGACCTTATTGCATGCTATGACGGAAACGGCTCAAACTTCGGAACACATCCACAGAACGTGCTTCGTGGAATGATTTATGATACAAAGACATGGGAGTATCCATATCTTTACAACCTCATCGACCAGTACAGAGACCTTGCAAAATACAATAACGGATATTCATACAACATGATGTTCGTAGGACCTGGCTGGATGAACAAGATGGGACGCTGGGAGCAGCCATATGAGCTTCTCTTAAAGTCATACACAGACGGCTGTAATTACTATGGCAAGTTAAAGAAAGAGGGTAAGCTCATCGACATGACAATGTCAGAGTTTGCTGATTACTTCAGAGAGAAGAAGGGTGTCAACGCAGGTAACTACAATGAGCCTGAGTGTGCACCATGGAGAGATATCCTTTACGGCTCAGACAAGCAGCTCTTCTGGTACTGTGACCCATACATGAGAGCATGCGTAAACATGGACCAGGGTGGAGCAATCGTAGACCTTCGTCCATACGTTGCAAAGCTTGAGTGGCCGGTAGGAATCGGAACAAAGCATGTACAGGATGCATCTTATCCATTCCTTATTCAGGAGAAATATAGAGCAGGATACTTTACACACTATGCAGGAGCTGGAACAGTAAGAAGTGCCAAGCTTTCACACAACGGTGAGGAGGTTGACCTGTGTCTCTGTCCTACACACAGCCATTTTTCAGAGGAAGTTATTGATGGCAAGAAGACAAGAATCCTTACACTTGATCCTGTAGATATTGAGTTTTATGATGTTAAGCTTACTCTTCAGACAAAGGAATACTTTGAGGAGGGCTCATCAAACATCAAGATTGAGCGTAATATCCTTAGCATGAGTGATCCAGATGCAGAGGTTTATCTCGATGAGTACATCACAGCATGCTACGGAACAACAGAGTATCCTGAGGATATGACAGGCATCACACTTACATGTGAGGGAGAAAACCCACAGAGCATCAATTATGAGTACAAGTGTCGTGATGCAAAGGTTGACGGAGCAACTGCAGTAAGCGCAGTAATTCCTGCAATTCAGACAAAGGTTTCGCTCACACCATCTGCAAAGGCAGAGGGATACATTGAGGAAGGATATGCATTCTCTCCAATGTTCAAGCTTGGTTACAAGAAACAGATTAAAGACAAGGAGGTATTTGCAACATGGCTCAACTTGGAAAAGGCAAATTAAATTACAGATGTCCTTTATGTTTTATGAGGGATCTTGATATTGATATGTTCTATAATAAGGAAACAGGTATTTATAGCTGCATCCGTTGTCAGTTCAGAGGTACAGAGGAAGAGGTGCTTCAAGGCAACGAGGATGTCCGCAAGAAGTACAAGGCTATGTACAAGAGATTCGACAAGTTCGATTTTGATTAAAGTAGTGATTGGTACGCTGCTGCTATAATAGCAGCAGCGTGTTTTGCATTTCGCTACAAAGGAGAGTATATATGGCGAAAAGAAAAAAAGACACGATGGAATTCAGATTCTATGAGCTGCCACAGGGAGAGTCAGCACTCGTACTGTGCGGAGAATCCTGGAAGAGAGTGTATGGTCATGAGGAATTTCACCTGCATTTCCATAATCTGCTTGAAATCGGCATCTGCCGCGAGGGAGATGGAAATATGTATCTGGATGAGGATATTTACCAGTATCATGACGGCGATATCACATTTATACCTGAGAATTTTCCACATGTTACAGTCAGCTATGGTGAGGTGGTGAATTTCTGGGAGTATATTTTTATTGACATACGTTCTGTGATAGAAGAGATGTTCCCAAACAATACAGCATTCCAGAATGAGGCAGTTACGACTATATCAAAAAAAGCGTTTATGACTAACGTGTATCAGAGCCCGGCTATGGCTGAGTATATAAATGCCATAATCAGGGAAACCCGTGAACACAAGATTTATTGCCAAGGACGGTAAAGCTCCTTGTGCAGGGAATTGTAATAGAGCTGCTGCGTAGGTATGATGAGCTTCCGGAGGAGGATAATAATATCGTAAAGGGTACCAATATGTCACAGATAGCCACAGCACTTGACTACATGAATAAGCATTACAGCGAATCGATAAAGGCAGGGGAGCTTTCGGAACTATGCAACATGAGCGAGACTCATTTCAGGAGACTGTTTGAATCATACATCAATATGCCGCCTATGGAGTATCTGAATCTGATAAGAGTACAGAAGGCGTGCGAGCTTATGAAAAAAACAAATGAGCCTATGGAGCTTATTGCACAAAAGTGTGGATTCACAACCCAGTCAACTTTTAACCGTAATTTCCGCAAATTTTTGGACACTTCGCCATATCAGTGGAAGATAAATCCTGAAAATTATGAGCATAAGCTGCTGAATTTTAGGATATCTGCACTAAAGATGGTAGAAAATGCATGTTTCGTATAATTTTGTACATTTATGATTGAATATGCATGTAATTGTGTGGAATTTGTTAACACATAAATAGCATGTATGGTTATAATGACTATGTAATCAAGAAACGGACAAGTATTCATAGTTAAAATGCCCAATTAAAACAATAAGACTATGAATGAATTATGAACGGAGTATTACAAAAACATCATTTTTATTAGGGAGGAAGAAAAATGAAAAAGAAAGTAGTTTCATTATTACTCGTAACAACAATGGTTGCCTCACTTGCAGCCGGATGTGGAGATTCATCTTCATCAGGAGATGGCACAGAAAAGACAGGTAAGAAGGTAGAGACCGTAGATGACGGTCATACACTTACAGCCTGGGCTTGGGATGCAAACTTCAATATCCCGGCACTCAAAGCAGCAGCAGAGGATTACAAGAAAAATGTAGATCCTGATTTGTACTCAATATTGAGGAGCAGTCACAGTCATCTGATATTGAGACAGCAATTACAACAGCAGGTTCAGCAGGAGATTACAGTACACTTCCTGACATCGTATTATTCCAGGATCACTACTTCCGGCAGTACCATACAAATTATCCTGATGCATGGGTATCAGCAAATGATGCAGATGTTAAGTGGGATGATTTCAGCCAGGAGAAATTATCATTCTCTACAATCGACGGAGAGCACTTTGGATTCCCTGTTGATAACGGAACAGTTATCTTTGCTTACAGAACAGATCTTCTTGAGCAGGCAGGATACACAATCGATGATATGACAGGCATCTCTTGGAAGGATTTCATCGAGGTAGGTAAGAAAGTATACGAGAAGACAGGAAAATACTTACTTTGCATGGACGGCGACGGAAATGATTTATTCTACATGATGCTTCAGGCAGAGGGTGAGTCACAGTTTAAGGATGGCAAGCCAAACTTTGTAGACAACGCTAAATTAAAAGAAATCATGCAGGTACTTAAGGATATGATCGACAACAATGTTCTTTACCTTGCAAATAACTGGTCAGATTACACAGATCAGGCTGTCCAGGGAGACATGGTTGCAGGCGTTATGAACGGAAACTGGATCATTCCTACAATCGAGAAGGTTACAGACAACAGTGGAAAGTGGGAGATTACATCTCTTCCAACACTTGAGGGTGGTGAAGGCTATGCATCAAACGGTGGTTCTTCACTTTACATCACAAGCAACTGCAAGCAGACAGACCTTGCTAAGAAATTCTTAGCATATACATTCGGTGGCGGATCTTATACAGACAAGGGTGTATCTGAGACATATGACAATGCTCTTAAGAATGGTGGTGTTATCACTACATATACACCTGCAGGCAAGTCTGAGGTTTACAACGAGGGCGTTGAGTACTTCAACAACCAGCCAATTTACGCTAAGATCGTTGAGATGGGTGCAAATGTTAAGACAATCGAGCAGAGCGATTTCCATTACGATGCACGTAAGAAGCTTGCTACAGCACTTATCAATATTACTCAGAACGGTGCAGATATCGATTCAGAGATAAAGACAGCAGAGGATGACCTTAAATTCACAATGGGACTTTAATCTGTTAGCTTGATGGCAAATGTACAGGGAGCCATTAAATGGCTCCCTGTTTTTCTCAAAGACTTATAGTTAGGAGGCCTTTACAGTGAAGAATAAGAAAAAAGGAATGAGCATAACAGGTAAACAAAGGGCTGCCGGCTGGATTTATCTGGCTCCGGCTACAATACTCATTTTCATAATGAGCTTCTGGCCTATTATCCAGGCTGTTATTACATCATTTAAAACCGGTTCAAGTGCAAATATGCAGTGGCTAATCCATTTGCCTACAATTACACAAGAATGTTTCAGGATGCGGTTTTCAAGAGATCTATCGGAAACACATTCCTATATTTAATTATCGAAGTTCCAATCATGCTTGTACTGGCAATTTTACTGGCACAGTTACTTAACAACAAGCATCTTAAATTTAAAGGACTTTTCCGTACATGTGTATTTTTACCATGTGCAACATCACTCGTATCATATGCATTGATTTTTAAATCGCTTTTTGCAACACAGGGACTTATCAATACAATCCTTGTTAAACTTGGAATATTAGAGAGCAACTTTAACTTCCTCGGTACAGGCTGGAGCGCTAAGATTATTATCATAGTAGCTCTTATCTGGAGATGGACAGGATATAATATGGTGTTCTTTTTAGCTGGTCTGCAGAATATCGAGTATTCTGTTTACGAGGCGGCAAAGATAGATGGAGCGAGCGGCTGGAGGACCTTCTGGTCTATCACGGTTCCTCTTCTTAGACCTACAATTGTTATGACAACCATCATGTCAATAAACGGTACATTACAGCTCTTCGATGAGTCTGTAAACCTGACAAAGGGTGGACCTGCAAATGCGACAATCACCATGTCACATTATATCTATAACGGCTCGTTTGGTGAAGGTGTTGCAAACTTTGGATATGCATCAGCAATGTCTGTTATCGTATTCATCATGGTTGCTATACTGGCATTTATCAATCTGAAAGTAGGTGACAAGCGTGACTAAGAAAAAACATGGATCATCAATACAAAAAAGGCTTATACCTTCATACATTTTTCTTGTAATAGTTTCGTTCATCTCAGTATTTCCGTTTTTCTGGATGATATCGGCAGCGACCAACAAGTCTATTGACGTTGCAAGAGGTAGAATTGCATTTGGTGGCTATGCATTGAGAACTTAAAGAAACTGTTTGCATCACAGAACGTTGCACTTGGAATGAAAAACTCACTTATCAATGCAACAGTTCAGACAATTATAGCACTGCTTGTCTGCTCACTTGCCGGTTACGGCTTTGAGCTATATCATGACAAGGCAAAGGATAAGCTGTTCTCAGTTTTACTTCTTGCCATGATGATTCCGCAGGTAGCTACACTTATTCCTCTGTTCAAGATGATGTCAAAGCTCGGCTTTATAAATACGGTATGGGGCTTCATGCTCCCGCTATTTCAACGCCGTTCCTTATCATGATGTTCAGACAGAATTCGAGAAACTTCCCAGTCGATATAATGGAGGCGGCACGAATTGACGGACTCAGTGAGATTGGTATTTTCTTCAAGATGTATATGCCTGTACAGAAATCAACATATGCAGCAGCTGCAGTTATCACATTCATGAATGCATGGAACTCATACCTGTGGCCAAAGGTAATCCTCAATAAGCCTGATGCTATCACAATGCCAATGCTTATTGCAAACCTCGCAGCAGGATATACAGTAGATTACGGTGTACTGATGATGGGCGTTCTTTTCTGCTCCATCCCTACAATGATCGTATTCTTTGTTCTCCAGAAGCAGTTTGCAGAGGGAATTACAGGATCTGTTAAATAAAAGTAAAATAATATTGTTAAAAATCAAGAAGGCAAATAATATTTATTATTTGCCTTCGTCTTATAAGAGGCTTTGTGTTTAAAACATACATGTATCAAATAATAAATACAGTAGATAGGAGTGTAAAAATATGAGTAATTTTGATTCAAATATCATTAAAAATCCGGAAATATTTGAGCAGAACAGACTTGCGGCTCATTCGGATCATGTGTGCTATAAAAATGAACTGGAGAAAATTAAAGGAAAATCAAGCCTGAGATATGATATGAACGGCTTATGGAAGTTTGCATATGCAAAGAATCAGTCCCTGGCTCCTTGTGGCTTTGAGGCAGCTGACTATGATTGCAAAGGCTGGGATGAAATCAGGGTTCCGGCACATATCCAGATGGAAGGCTATGACGTGCCAATCTATACGAATACCACATATCCGTGGGAGGCTGATGAGTCTATCAAGCCGGGCGAGGTACCTGAGATTTTTAATCCGGTTGCAAGCTATGTGAAGTATTTCACAATCCCTGAGAATATGAAGAACAAGAGGGTGTGTATTTCGTTCCAGGGAGTGGAGAGCGGTTTTGCACTTTGGCTGAATGGACACTATGTCGGCTACAGTGAGGACACATTTGATCCGTCTGATTTCGAGCTGACTGATTATATTGTCGAGGGTGAGAACAAGCTTGCGGTCAGGGTATGGAAATGGACATCAAGCAGCTGGTGTGAGGATCAGGATTTTTACAGATTTTCAGGCATTTTCAGAGATGTATTTTTGTATGCTGTTCCTTGTGCACATGTGGAGGATCTGTCAGTTGTTCCTACACTTAATGATACCTTTGACGAGGGCACACTTAGTGTGTCAATAAAGGCAGATGGTGATGGTATTGCAAGTGTAAAGCTTTATGAGCTGGGCGATTTGTCTGTGGAAAAATATGACAGGGCAAAACTTTTATTGGAAGAGTTTGATATAGAGCTTAGGAATAAGGAAATTTGCGAGGGCTCATGTAATGTGAAAAATCCTCTGTTATGGAGCGCTGAAAAGCCGAATCTGTATGAGGTTAAAATTATAGTTAAGGATACGCATGGAAATGAGACCGAGTTTATCAGCCAGCTGGCAGGCTTCAGAAGATTTGAGATGGTAGACGGACTCATGAAGCTAAACGGTAAGCGTATTGTATTTAAGGGTGTAAACCGCCATGAGTTCAGCTCAATAACAGGCCGTGTGCCAAACCGTGATGAGGTGATAAAGGATATTGTCACAATGAAAAAGAACAATATCAATGCTATAAGAACAAGCCATTATCCTGATGATTCCATGCTCTATAAGCTTTGCGATATTTATGGATCTATATGATAGCTGAGAACAATCTTGAGAGTCATGGCACATGGGAGGCATATAATAAGGGCTATGTTGACCTTGACTTTGTTGTGCCAAAGGACAAGCCACAGTGGAGAGAAATGATGCTGGACCGTGCCAACTCATGCTATCAGAGGGATAAAAATCATCCGGCAATCCTTATCTGGTCATGCGGCAATGAGTCGTTTGGCGGCAAGACCATATATGAGATGTCACAGCTTTTCAGACAGCTTGATAAGCATCGTCTGGTTCATTATGAGGGAGTATTTAGCGATAGAAGCTATAATGACACAAGCGACATGGAAAGCCAGATGTATACTCCGGCTGCAGGCATTGAAAAATTCCTGGCAGAGCATCCTGAGAAACCGTTTATCTGCTGCGAATATACACATGCAATGGGAAATTCCTGCGGTGCTATGCACAAATATACAGAGCTTACAGACCGCGAGCCTAGATATCAGGGCGGATTTATCTGGGATTATATTGACCAGTCAATCTACAAAAAGGACAGATACGGCAAGTGGTTCCTCACATATGGCGGAGATTTCGGCGACAGCCTACAGATGGAGATTTCAGCGGAAACGGCATCTGCTACGGCGGAGAGAGAGAGGCTTCTCCAAAGATGCAGGAGGTGAAGTTCAATTATCAGAATATCTCGGTTGATTTTGACAGCGACTACATCTTTACAGTCACAAACAAAAATCTCTTTGTAAATACATCGGTTTTTGATGCTTTTGCCATTCTTCTTGCAGACGGTGAGGAGGTTTACAGGACAAAGCTTCAGATATCTGTTCCACCGATGGATAGGGCAAGCTATGAGGTGCCGGTGACTCTTAAAAATTCCATGATAGATGTGGAAAAAGAGTACTGTATTGTCGTATCATTTGTATTGAAGGAAAACACCATCTGGGAAAAGGCAGGATATGAGATTGCATTCGGACAGCATATGATAAAGAAGCCTGTAAGTGAGTATTCATGCGACAAATCAGTTGAGCTTGTTGTTGGAAACGGAAATATCCTTGTAAGAGGTGAGAACTTTAAGGCACTTTTCTCAAGAATGAATCTGGGAATGGTTTCATATGTATACGGTGGCGTCGAGATGCTTCCAAATACTATCCCACTGCCGAATTTCTGGAGAACACCTACCAACAATGATTCCGGCAACATGATGCCACAGCGCTATGCACAGTGGAAGATTGCCAGCATGTATGTGACCACCAGACAGGATCAGCGCTTTGCAGATACATCACCAAGGGTAGAAAAAAATGACAACAATATCGCCATCACATACACTTATTTCATGCCTACCACACCGCAGAGCTCATGCGAGGTGACATACAGAGTGTTTGGTGATGGAACAATCGAGACAACTCTGTCATATGACCCTGTAAAGGAACTTGGCGATATGCCGGAGTTTGGCATGATGTTCAAGCTGGATGCCGATTATGATACAGTGAAATGGTACGGACTCGGACCACAGGAGACATACGAGGACAGACAGCATGGCGGAAAGTATGGTGTATACGAGAATAAAGTGGCAGACAACATTGCCGAGTACCTCGTTCCGCAGGAGAGCGGCAACAAGTGCAGAGTAAGATATGCAAAGGTAATGGATAAGAAGGGCAGAGGCATGCTGTTCTTTGGTGATGAGCTCTCGTTCTCGGCACTGCCATATACACCACATGAGCTGGAAAATGCAGCGCATCATTTCGAGCTTCCACCTGTACACTATACTGTTGTCCGTGTGGCAAAGAAGCAGATGGGTGTAGGCGGAGACGACAGCTGGGGCTCACATACTCATCCGGAGTACCTGCTTGATGTCTCAGAGAAAATGGAATTCACATTCTGTTTCCGCGGAATCTAGCATTTTAAGGTTGTAAGGAATATTATTACGCATTTTGAGAGCAGGGACTATTACTGGGACTGCTCTCATGGTGTAAATAAATGATATAAGGATAAATGATATAAGAATTAAGGAGAATTAAAATGTCAAAATTTATTAAGGGTATGGATTTATCAACCTTGCTCGAGCTGGAACGCTGCGGAGCAAAATACTACGAGGATGGAAAGGAGAAGGATATTCTTGACATCATGAAGGAGCATGATGTTGATACAATCGTCTTCGTCTGTGGAACGACCCAAAATCAGAGGAGGGTGAGCCTTACGGTGCGGGTAACAATGACCTGGCTGAGACTATCGCTATCGGAAAAAAGGTTACAGATGCAGGCTTTGGAGTGCTTTTGAATTTCCACTACAGTGATTTCTGGGCAGACCCGGGAAAGCAGATTAAGCCAAAGGCATGGAAAGATTTCGGTGTGGACGAGCTGGAGCAGGCTGTATATGATTTTACACTTGAAAATCTGACAAAGATTATTGAGGCAGGTGTAAATGTCACAATGATTCAGGTAGGTAATGAGCTTTCAAACGGACTTTTGTGGCCTGAGGGAAAGGTACCTAACTACGATAATATAGCAAAATTTGTGAATGCCGGAATACGTGCCTGCCGCAAGGTAAATGCTGATATTCCGATTATGATTCACCTCGATAATGGTGGAAACAATGAGCTTTATGTCAGATGGTTTACAAACTTCATCGAAAGAGGAGAGGAGTTTGAGTATATTGGATTGTCATACTATCCTTTCTGGCACGGCTCTCTCGATCAGCTTGAGTTCAATATGAACGATATTGCAAAGCGTTTCAATAAGGACCTTATCATAGCTGAGGTATCCATGGGCTTTACAATGGACAGCTACCAGGAGTACGAGAAGCTTGCTGATTCTGAGCGTAAGGGTTATGCGACAAAACCGGAGCTTGTTGAGAAGATAGATTATCCTATGACTATTGAGGGACAGGCTGACTTTACAAAAGATTTCTTAAACAGAGTGGCAAATGTGGTGGATGACCACGGAAAAGGATTTTTCTGGTGGGAGCCAGCGTGGATTCCTGTACCGGGCTCAGGCTGGGCTACACCTGCTTCACTTAAGTACATGAATGATCCGGGACCATGCGGCAATGAGTGGGCAAACCAGGCACTTTTTGACTATGATGGAAATGTGCTGCCGGCACTTGATGTTATTAAGAATTTTAAAAAATAAAATAATAACATATGTAATTTTGTTGCATGATTTGATTTGTTATGTTGCATTTTCAGTCGGATGTATTGCAATGTAAAAATGTGCAGTTATAATAGAGTTATAAAGAAAGAACGAATTATTTTAACTATCAATTAACGCAAATACAATCAGCAAAGGAGAAGAAAAAATGATACAGCAGAACGTATTAGACAAATTCAAGGAGCTTTTTGGAGCAGATGGGGATATCAGAGTATATTTTGCTCCGGGACGTGTAAATCTGATCGGTGAGCACACTGACTACAATGGAGGACATGTGTTCCCTTGTGCACTGACCATCGGCACATATATGGCAGCAAGAAAGCGCGATGACAGGAAGCTTCGTTTCTACTCTATGAATTTTGACAATCTGGGTGTGGTTGAGTCATCACTTGATGAGTTTACACCTGATCCGGACGGACTTTGGATAAACTATCCAATGGGCGTTATGTGGGCCTTCGAGGGACGCGGAATGAAGCTTGAAAGCGGTCTTGATATTGTTTTATTCGGAAATATTCCAAACGGCTCAGGACTTTCTTCATCAGCATCTCTTGAGGTGGTTACAGGATATATGTTAAAGGATATTTACGGCTTTGACGTGACAAATCAGGATATTGCACTTATCGGTCAGTATTCAGAGAACAACTACAACGGCTGTAACTGCGGTATCATGGATCAGTTTGCATCTGCAATGGGCAAAAAGGACAATGCAATTTTCCTTGACTGCAATACTCTTGATTTTGAGTATGCACCAATCGTTTTGGACGGTGCAAAGATCGTGGTTACAAACAGCATGGTTAAGCACAGCCTTGTAACAAGTGCTTACAATGACAGAAGAAATGAGAGTGCACAGGCTCTTAAGGATTTACAGACAGTATGTGACATCAAGACTCTCGGTGACCTGACAGATGAAGAGTTCGAGGCTCATAAGGATGCGATTCAGGATGAGGTTGCACGTAAGAGAGGCAAGCATGCGGTTTATGAGAACCAGCGTACCATCAAGCTGTTAAGGCACTGAAGGAAAATGATATCGAGACATTTGGAAAGCTTATGAATGCTTCACATGTATCACTTCGTGATGATTATGAGACATCATGTCCTGAGGTTGACGTACTTGTTGATGAGGCATGGAAGATTCCGGGTGTTATCGGATCACGAATCACAGGCGGCGGCTTTGGAGGCTGCACAGTCAGCATAGTAAAGGACGAGGCTATTGATCAGTTTAAGGCAAACCTGACAAAGGCCTATGAAGAGAAGGTTGGAAAGACACCTGAGTTTTATGTTGTTTCAATCGGAGACGGACCTAGCCGTCTGGCATAAAATTAGCAATATGAAATAACAGTAACGGATAAACAGGTTTTTCCCGACAATGATTAAGGAGCATGACATGATTCAGGAGAGAATATTAGAATTAGTAAAATATGGTCTTACAACAGGACTTGTTGACCCTGCTGATGAGGTATACACAGTAAACAGACTTCTCGAGGTACTCGGAGTGGACGATATTGAGGATGAGACATTTGAAAAGGTAGAGGCTCAGCCTGCATGGACACAGGAAGAGGCAGAGGAGAAGCTTGAGGGTATACTCGAGGATATGATGACATACGCATATGACAATGGCATCATGAAAGAAAACAGCATTGTATACAAGGATCTTTTTGATACAAAGCTGATGGGCTGCCTTGTAAATGCACCAAGCGTGATCAGAGCTCGCTTTAAGGATTTATACGACAATGAGTCTTCACTTGCGGCAACCGATTATTTTTACAAATTAAGCTGTGACAGCAATTATATCAGAAGACAGCGCATAAAGAAGGATATGAAATGGACCACAGACACAGAGTATGGCACATTGATGTGACAATCAATCTCTCAAAGCCTGAGAAGGATCCAAAGGCAATTGCTGCCGCTAAAAATGCAAAGCAGAGTGCATATCCAAAGTGCCAGCTTTGTAAGGAAAATGAGGGCTATGCAGGCCGCGTAAACCATCCTGCAAGAGAAAACCACAGAATTATCCCTGTTACAATAAACAACAGCCAGTGGTTTTTCCAGTACTCACCATATGTATACTACAATGAGCACTGTATCGTGTTCAATTCAAAGCATACACCGATGAAAATCGAGCGTGCCACATTTGGAAAGCTGCTTGATTTTGTAACACAGTTTCCACATTATTTTGTAGGCTCAAATGCAGATCTGCCAATCGTTGGAGGCTCTATCTTAAGTCACGACCATTTTCAGGGCGGACACTATACATTCGCTATGGCAAAGGCTCCGATAGAGAAAGAAATCACATTCAAGGGCTACGAGGATGTCGAGGCAGGTATCGTAAAATGGCCTATGTCTGTTATCAGAATCAAGTCAGCAGACAGGGATAAACTTATTGACCTTGCAGATAAGATTCTCCTTGCATGGAGAGGCTATACAGATGAAGAAGCATTTATTTTTGCAGAGACAGATGGAGAGCCACACAACACTATCACACCTATAGCAAGACGTCGTGACGGAGACTATGAGCTTGACCTTGTGCTCAGAAATAACATCACAACAGAGGAGCATCCGCTTGGCGTATATCATCCGCATGCCCACCTTCATCACATCAAGAAGGAGAATATCGGACTTATCGAGGTAATGGGACTTGCAGTGCTTCCGGCCAGATTAAAAGGTGAGATGGCAGAGCTTAGGGATGCAATCCTTACAGGAAAGGATCTGCATTCGACTGAGACTCTTGCATCACATGCTGACTGGGCTCTTAAGTTTATGTCTAAGTATGATAAGATTGATGAGTCTAATATTGATGGTATCATCAATGAGGAGATTGGACTTGTATTTAAAGAGGTGCTTGAGTGTGCAGGAGTGTACAAGTGCACTGATGAGGGACGTGCAGCGTTCCAAAAATTTATAGATGCGGTAAATGCATAAGATTTTCAATTATCTTTTTATAATGCGGAAAGCACCGGCGAACCATACTATATATTTCGCAAGTACTACGCAGCTAAGAAGCAGTAAGAATTATGATTTGGAGTGTTTAGACCATGACACAACCGGCTTTTATGCGCCGTCCATGGCACATAACGCCTTGCCCCAGCGTCCATGCTGGGGCATTGTTGTAGGTGGACATAATTCTAACTGCTTCTAAGCTGCTTCGTAAAGCACAATATATAGTATGTTCGCCGGTGCTTTCCTCGGCTGTGAGATAAACTGATTTTAAAGAATCGGTTAAAGCCATTATTGTTAATGACTTTTTACTAAAGATGTGTCATTAGGATCAATTTACCGTTTTTGTAGCTTGTGAAGGCAGTGGATGAATGCAGGCACCAGGAAGGCATCTGCGAGAATCCATGCGAGTGGGCTTGCAAAGCAGGCGGCAGAAAAGCCGAATATCGGTACAAATACAAGTCCGATGAGCGAACGCGCAATCATTTCTGCTACTCCTGCAAACATCGCAAAGCCGGAAAAACCCATGCCCTGTATGGTGAAACGGACTGTGTTTACCAGAACGAGCGGGATGTAGAAAAATGCATTTATCAGCAGAAACTGATGAGCCTGTGCGACAACCTCTGTTTCGCTTGGTGATACAAACAGGTAAATCAGATAGTTGGCTATAAACAGCAGTGCCACAAAAATCAAAACCGAATAGACCGATCCTATAACTGAGGCTGAAATAAGCCCCTTCTTTACACGTTCAAATTTGGCTGCGCGACATTTTGTCCACTGTAGGTGGCCATTGTGGAGCCGAGTGCGTCAAATGGACACACCATAAACATTGAAATACGGCTTGCAGCGGTCATTGAGGCAACTGCGATGGAGCCTAAGCCGTTTACGGCAGTCTGCAGTATGACGCTGCCTATAGCGGTTATTGAATACTGAAAGCCCATAGGAAGTCCCATGACCATCAGATTTCTGACATATGAAGAGTCAAGCTCCAAATCATTTCTGCTTACATGCAGCAGAGGTACATTTTTTGCTATGTAAATGATGCACAGCACTCCTGATATACACTGTGACAGTACGGTTGCAAAAGCCGCTCCAAACACGCCCATGTTAAATACCAGAATGAAAAGTAAATCAAGACCGATATTTAGAACAGCCGCGATTATAAGGAAAATAACAGGTATGACCGAGTTGCCGAGAGATCTCAGATATCCTGACAGCAGATTGTACAGTATTGTGGCAGGAATGCCTGCAAATATGACAATCAGATACTGGTAGGCGAGGTCGTAAATGTCGCCTGGCGTATTCATCCAGGTCAGAATGTGACCGCAGAGAAGCACAGTGAGTGCCGTCATGATTATTGCGATAATTACAGACACAATCCCTGCATTTCCTACATATTTTTTAAGTCCTTTTTCATCCTTGGCACCAAAGCGCTGGGCTATTGGAAGTGAAAAGCCGGCACACACACCCTGGCAGAAGCCAATGATGAGAAAGCAGATGCTTCCGGTAGAGCCGACTGCGGCTAAGGCCGAAACACTTAGAAAACGACCGACGATTATTGTATCCATAAGGCTGTAAACCTGCTGGAAAAGCATTCCGAGAAGCAACGGAAGGGAAAAGCCCAGAATGAGCCCGGTAGGAGAACCTACAGTGAGATCCTTTGAATTATTTTTAGTCATTATTTATAATCCCCCTTGATTAAAAATAGATAAAAATATATATAAAAAATAGTGATTAAGTGTAATATACAACCTTTACAAACATAAGTAAATGAGGTAAAGTAAAATTGTTAGCATTTTTTTGGGTGCATATTTTAAAGTGAATAAAAACGCTGTTTTTATGTTTGATATCATGTTTTTTGAGAAGAAAATTGAATGATAAGTAAATATGTATGGGCTGACATATAATTAAATTTGGAGGAAAAGAATGAGAGACTGGGAAAATAACATTCGAAAGGTTGTACCTTATACACCGGGAGAACAGCCAAAGAATACCTGTGTTATTAAGTTAAATACAAATGAGAATCCATATCCGCCAGCGCCGGGAGTGAAGGAGGTTTTAAGTAACTTCAATACAGATGATTTAAGACTGTATCCTGATCCAAAGGTTGATAAGCTGGTAAATGCAATTGCGGATTTCTATAAGATAGACAGCTCAAAGGTGTTTGTCGGAGTTGGCTCTGATGATGTACTTGCCATGATTTTCATGACATTTTTCAATTCAAAAAAGCCGATACTGTTTCCTGATATCACATATTCATTTTATGATGTGTGGGCAGATATGCTTCGAATCCCTTATGAGCAGCTTCCATTGTCTGATGATTTTTCAATAGTACCGTCAGATTACTATAAGGCAAACGGCGGAGTAGTATTTCCAAACCCTAATGCTCCGACAGGAAAGCTCATGCCTCTTGATGAGATAGAGGATATAATAGAACACAATCAGGATGTAATTGTCGTAGTAGATGAGGCATATGTGGATTTTGGCGGGGAAAGTGCGCTTCCGCTCATTGACAAATATGATAATGTCATCGTGGTACAGACATTTTCGAAATCACGCTCGCTGGCAGGCTCAAGAGTTGGTTTTGCCATGGCAAGTCCTGTGCTTATCAAGTATCTGAATGATGTGAAATATTCGTTCAACTCATATACAATGGACAGAATCACAATCGAAGCAGCTACAGCAGCGGTAAAAGACAGAGCATACTTTGAAGAGACCACAGCAAAGGTCATAAAGACACGTGAGTGGACAAAGACAGAGCTTAAGAGACTTGGCTTTACATTCTGTGACTCAAAGAGCAACTTATATTTGCAAAGCCTGCAAATGTTTCTGCAACAAAGCTTTTTGAGGACCTTAAGGCAGACAATATATTTGTCAGACATTTCAGCTCACCTGAGCGAATCAACGACTATCTGCGCATATCCATAGGAACTGATGAGCAGATGCATACACTAATTAAATTTTTGGAGAATTATTCATGTTAAAAAAATATATTTACATCTTTTTAATTTCAATGGTACCACTTATTGAACTCAGAGGAGCAGTTCCGGTTTCACAGGTGATGGGGCTGCCGATAGTGCCATCATTTATCGTTTGTATCATTGCAAATATGCTTCCGGTACCAATTATTTATCTTTTTGCGAGAAAGGTGCTCATATGGGGAGCAGACAAACCAATTATTGGAAGGTTCTTCAGCTTCTGCCTTGAAAAAGGAGAGAAGGGCGGCAAGGAGCTTCAGGCAAAGGCCGGAAGAGGTCTGTTTGTTGCACTTTTACTTTTCGTAGGTATCCCACTTCCGGGAACAGGTGCATGGACAGGAACACTTGCGGCAAGTATCCTTGATATGGATTTCAAGTCAACAGTTGCCGCTGTCATGCTTGGAGTACTGCTTGCCGGCATGATTATGATGATAGTAAGTCTGGCGGGCGTGTCTATATTCCTGTAGAATTTATGGGGAGCTTTCTTCGTCCTTTGTTAAACAGTACAAATCCGGCCACCAGTGAAACAATTGTAACCACAATCACAACCACAAAGACCACTACACTATTACCGGGATCAGGGAAAAATCCTGAAAGTGTGCCCCAAAGGTTGAAAAGCAGATGAAGCCCCATAGAGTAGTAAATAGAGCCACCGCGTTCGCACACATATCCGAGCACTATGCCAAGTGCAAAGGCATATATGCCTGAATCCAGTTGAGATGGAACAGTCCGAAAAGTGCAGCCTGCATCAGATTGGCAAGAGCAAATGGCAAAGCTTTCTGGCACAGCGCATGGTTACACCGCGGAATATAAGCTCCTCACAGATTGGCGCCAGTATTACAGAATAAAGTACTGTCACAAAGGTGGTATCTGTGATGCCTGATGTCTCAAAAAGCTCGTTGTACTGCTGCAGCCAGTCGGGACGGATGTAGCGGTTAAGTTAGCGATGAAATTGGCAGCAAACTGTGTACCCGGCACGAGTATGACGATTGCCACAATCATCATGGGATTGAAGGTTTTCTTAGGGGATGGAAGAAAATTACCTTCGTATCTGGCATAGTACCACATGCCAAAAATCGCAATGGTAATGAGTGCATAGATGATCATAATCATCATGTTAAAATTTACAGAGGTAAATGTCTTTTCAAGGCGGTCCGATACGTTTGCAGACGAAAAGCAAGTTTTCCGACAAAACCCTGTCCAAACATTCCCATGCCCATCATAAAGAATAAGGCGATAGTCTGAATTGCCTCAACTGCAAGCAGTGGGACAAATGTGTAAAAGAAATATCCTACTTTTTTCATTTTCAATTTACTCCATTCTGATTTATTAGGCGATAGTAACATTAGTATAACATATCATAATTTAATTGCAAGAAAGCTGTTTACTTTAAAACTTTAATATGTTAAAATTAAAAGTAAATAAATCGCATGAAAAAGGAGAACACGATGAGCAAGAATCTAAAAACAGAAGCAGTAGACCATTTGTTTGATGCTATTTTGTGTCTCAAGGATAGAGCAGAGTGTTATACATTTTTTGAGGATGTTTGTACTGTAAATGAGCTTTTTTCTCTATCACAGAGATTTGAAGTGGCAAAGATGCTTAGAGAGCAGAAGACATATCTTGATATAGCAGAAAAGACCGGGGCTTCCACAGCCACAATCAGCCGTGTGAACAGATCATTAAACTACGGCAACGATGGATATGATATGGTTTTTTCACGCATGGAGGATGGCTCTGACAAAGAGGATTAGTTTATCATAGGGGAAAAGAAAAACAGGCTCATTAATTTGAGCCTGTTTTTTTACTTTCTTTTCCTGAATGTGTATTTTCATGGGAAGAAGCCTCTTTTTCTTCATTTAGATTGTCAATCATGCGCTCAATCAGCATTTTCTTGATGTAGACATCAAAGCTCAGCATGCAGATAAAGCTGAATGTGTGAAGAAATTTCTGATCCTCATCAGGAAAATTCTCAAATGTTTCACCGGCAATCTTGTATTTCTTGCCGAGATCCTTTAGGAGCTTTTGCGATTCCTCCGCCTCTAAGCTGAAAACCTCAGTATAGACATCCTGCATCGTAAATCCGTCATCATTGCCGAAATACTTCTCGGTAAGCGGATTAAGAATTGAGCGGATATCGTTGATGCTCAATATATTTTTGAAATAATATATAAAAAGCAGTGTGAGCACATGCTCCTTAGAATACTTTTTCTTGTCCGGAGAAGGGAGCAGATTGTTTTTGGCATAGTTGTTTATCATTGTCTTGGTAAGGATTTTGTCGCTTTCATAGCGCTTTGATGCAGCGAGCTGCTCGTCCATGAAGGTTGTGACCTGATCCATGTACAAATCAATATTTGGTATATCCTCCGGCTTTATGTAATCTATTGATTTAAGCTGCTTTAATAATTCTGATAAAAATTCTTTAACGTCATTCTCCATATCATCACCTCAGGCTTTTATTATATAGTATTGAAAACTATATGACAAGTTTTTTTTTGAATTTTCTCATATTGGGTTGTACAAAACATATGTTTGTGATATGCTGTAAATAAATTATTTTTGTATTTATGGTATGTGTGCCTGTAAAAGACTGGAGAATTGAGAGGAAAACAGATGAACTTAGATATGTTGAATGAACAGCAAAGGGAGGCCGTTTTGACCACAGAGGGACCGCTTCTTATTTTAGCGGGGGCAGGCAGTGGCAAGACCAGGGTTCTTACATACAGGACTGCCTACCTGATAGATGAGTGTGGCGTCAATCCTTACAATATCATGGCAATCACCTTTACAAACAAGGCTGCGGGAGAGATGCGTGAGAGAATTGATGATATGGTGGGCTATGGTTCGGAAAGCATATGGGTTTCTACATTCCATTCGACATGTGTGCGTATACTGCGCAGGTATATTGACAGGCTGGGATATGACACGAATTTTACCATATATGATGCTGACGACCAGAAGGCTCTGATGAAGGACATCTGCAAGCGTCTTGAGATAGATACCAAGATGTATAAGGAAAAGATGTTTTTAAATGTCATTTCATCTGCAAAGGATGAGATGATTGATCCGATAGAGTTTGAAAACCGCTTCACAGGTGACTTCGTGAAGCGCAAGCAGGCACTTGTATACAAGGAGTATCAGAATGCCCTAAAGCAGAATAACGCACTCGATTTTGATGATTTGCTTGTGAAGACAGTAGAGCTTTTTAAGCTGGATAAAGAGGTGCTGGATTACTATCAGGAGCGCTTCAGATATATCATGGTGGATGAGTATCAGGACACAAACACCGTGCAGTTTGAGCTTATCAGGCTTCTTGCCATGAAGTATAAGAATCTGTGTGTGGTTGGTGATGATGATCAGTCCATTTACAAGTTCAGAGGTGCCAATATCTACAATATCTTAAACTTTGAGAAGCATTTTGAAGATGCAAAGGTCATAAAGCTTGAGCAGAATTACAGGTCTACCCAGAATATCCTAGATGCCGCCAACAGCGTCATTTCCAACAACGTGGGTAGAAAGGACAAGCGCCTTTGGACTGACAACGGAGCCGGAGACAGGATTACCTTTGAACAGCTTGAGAGTGGCTTCGAGGAAGCGGATTATGTGGCGCGTTCGATAGCGAGACTCGTGAGAAAGGGTGAGGCGCGCTATAAGGACTGTGCTGTGCTTTACCGAACCAACGCACAGTCGCGTCTCTTCGAGGAGAAATTATTGCAGCCAACATACCATACAAGATTGTCGGCGGCGTGAATTTCTATGCCAGAAAAGAGATAAAGGATATCCTTGCATATTTAAAGACTATTGACAATGGCCATGATGACCTTGCGGTAAAGCGAATAATAAATGTGCCAAAGCGCGGCATCGGAGCTACAAGCATCAATAAGGTGACAGACTATGCCATTGAGAAGGGAATAGATTTCTATACGGCACTGCGCTATGTCGATGAGGTGCCGGGCATGGCGAGGTCAGCAGGCAAGATAAAGCCTTTTGTGATGTTTATACAGTCACTTCGTGCGAGAGCCGAGATGGATTCGGTTTCGCAGCTCATACAGGCAATAATCGATGAGACCGGCTATGTCGATGAGCTGAAGGCAGAGGGCACGGATGAAGCAGAGCAGCGTATTGAGAATATTGATGAGCTTATAAACAAGGCTGTTGATTACGAGCAGGGGGAGGAGAATCCTACTCTCAGTGGCTTTTTGGAGGAGGTAGCGCTTGTAGCCGATATAGACGGTCTTGACGAAAACAGCGACTATGTGGTTCTTATGACTCTGCACAGTGCTAAGGGACTTGAGTTTCCGAATGTGTATCTGGCGGGCATGGAGGATGGTCTTTTCCCAAGCTATATGTCAATCACGAGTGATGATGCGACAAGCGAGATAGAGGAGGAAAGGCGTCTTGCTTATGTTGGCATCACGAGAGCCAAGGAGCATCTGACCATCACATCTGCACGCATGCGTATGGTGCGTGGAGAGACACAGTTCAACAAGGTATCGCGATTTGTGAAGGAGATTCCACGCGAGCTTATGTCAGGTGAGGTCTATGAGCCAAAGCGCCGTGATGATGACATTGAAAGAAATTCACAGAGCACCTACAGAAAGGCTAAGGAGGCCTTCAAAAAGACACCTACATACGGCACAGAGTATGCGACCACCTTTAATACACAGCGTACAAGGACACCTGTCTACACGCCTGTGAGCAACCAGAAGTCTTTTGCCAGTGCTAATACCACCGGTGGCCTTTCATATAAGGTAGGAGACAGAGTATCGCACATCAAGTTTGGTGCGGGCGAGGTCATGGCAATCGTAGAAGGAGGCAGGATTATGAGGTCACTGTGGACTTTGACAAGGCCGGTACCAAAAAGATGTTTGCTTCATTTGCCAAATTGAAAAAAATTGACTAAAATTATTGTAATTTTTATAGGAAAATTGGATATAATATGCTATAATGGATTTAACAAATAGCATTTGACAATTACTTTTGGAAAGGAGCGGATTGAATTATGAGTAAAGTTGAAGAATTATTAAAGGACAACAAGCTTGCAGAGAAGCTCAGCATGGCAAAGCTTAATGACCTTCTCAAAAAGAAGAGGAAGACAAGAAGCCTTCCAAGGCTGTTATCATATTTGCCATCATTGGTGTATTAGTTGCAGTGGCAGCAGCGGCATATGGTATCTACAGATTTTTCACACCGGATTATTTAGATGATTTCGATGATGAGTATGATGATGAATTCGATGATGATTTCTTCGAGGATGAAGACGATGATGATGCTGAAGATGAAAAAGAGGCACCAAAGACTAAAGAAGAGAAATAATCGTTTTTAGATAATGGGGGCTACATATGTAGTCCTCATTTTTCTTTATGTGTGAAGCAAGGCATTTGCAGTCAGGCATACAAAGGAATAATAAAGTATAAAGAGAGATAAGAATTACATGAAAAAAGGATTTAGAGGAACAGGAACCGTAGAAAGAGTAGACTTCCCAAACAAGGGAATAGCCGTTACAGATGACGGCGACAGAGTAATTGTGAAAAATACAATTCCGGGACAGAAGGTGGAATTTGTTGTAAATAAAGTAAAGCATCAAAGGGCAGAGGGCAGACTCATGGAGGTAATTGAGAAATCGCCTCTGGAGACAGAAGAGCCATGCCCTCACTTTGGAATGTGCGGGGCTGTACATATCAGACAGTGCCTTACGAAAAGCAGCTTGATATGAAGCTTACCCAGGTGAAAAAGCTCATTTCGGATGCCATTGGCACTGAGGAAGAGTCAGGATATGAGTTTATAGGAATACATGGAAGTCCGAAAAAGAGTGAATACAGAAACAAGATGGAATTTTCCTTCGGTGATGAGTACAAGGATGGTCCTCTTGCGCTTGGCATGCACAAAAGAGGAAGCTTTTATGACCTTGTGACAGTATCGGACTGTCAGATAGTGGATGAGGATTTCAGGACAATATTAAAGGCAACATCTTGAATTAT
>ENA-OQEN01000166-OQEN01000166.1-human-gut-metagenome-genome-assembly--contig:-NODE-166-length-28783-cov-3.286048_pt1 | contig 28783 bp, 37 predicted proteins | sample MGYA00242791_ERZ504627 | MGnify/ENA primary metagenome ERZ504627 (study PRJEB26092, sample SAMD00036316) | human gut metagenome | host: Homo sapiens | study: EMG produced TPA metagenomics assembly of... | reverse complement strand
AAAGAAAATTGAGGGACCGACCGTCATGAACAATGTCTATGCACTCGTAGAGCACTTTTATGAAAACAATGTCGATGCAGAACCGATACTTGCCAGGATTTCCTGGAGAAGTACCTGCGCAAGCACGCTTGGCAGGGTGCAGATGATCGGGCGCTCCAGAAGATCTGGGCATCTGTCCGCATGCTCATCACGTACATCGAGCAGATGCATCTCTATTCCTTCGCCTCGCTGACGGTCTACGACTATCAGGAAATCCTCTACCGCCTGGCGCAGTCGGATGCTGACTTCGAGCTCAACGAAGCGGATGTCAAGGCATTCTTTGACATCGTGGCGGATTTCTATGGCTACTACCACACGAAGTACGAGGATGAGGACGAACTCGTCTACCTGCAGGATGCCCGCGCTTCGGTCTATGAGAATGGCAAGTTCACCATGCCGCCGCGCCGCTCTCAGGATGAGTTCTACAGCTCGCTGAACCATCAGGAGAATGTCACGGAAGAGGATGTCGATAAGCTCAATGCGATGCTCGATGATTTGTTGCATCGCGTCGGCACCTATTTCCACGGCAAGGATTTCCTGCGCGATATGAACCGCGCGCTGCTGCTCTATTCGGGGCCGGAGTATGCGAACGTCCCGAGGAAGGGAGCCTGTCGGCAGAGCAGGAAGCGTACTGGCTGAGTTTCTGGGATTACTTCCTGTTCGACTACCACATGATTGAGACGGATGAGGTCCCCTTGCGTTACTTCTTCCAGCACGAGAAGGCGCGGCTGACGATCACGGAACAGGACATCATCCGCGACCTCTTGCAGGCGAAATTCACCGTCTTCTACGTCGAGGGCGTCCAGGATGACTTCGTGACGTGCTGCAACCTGTTCACCGATGAGCGCATCGATCTGCCGGACTCGGAGTGGATGTTTCCCGATGCCGAGCACATGATCTTTTTCGGTCATCTCCATGCGCGCGGCGTCATGATGCTCAACTATGTGACGTCGCTGCCGGCCAGTGATAAACTGCGCCGCCGCATGAAGGACATCATCCTGCGCCAGCTCGAGTTCTTCCGCTGCCAGAAGCCCGATGCCACGCTTGAGGACTTTTTCCAGCGCGATGCGGTGGCTGTCCGCCATACGCTCAACATCATGGCGAACTTCGCGCAGCTCAACGTCGTGCCATTGCGCAAGGCGCCGAAGCCTCTGCCGGTCAATCTCGACATTCGCAGTAGCTTTGAGGCAGAAGAACAGGTCCTGCGCGAGGTCGCGCTCAAGCTCGGTTTCAGCGTTTTCTCGACCCAGCTCATCTGCAAGTCTTCGAGGACTACATGTCCGTGGCCGACCCTGCTTCGTACCCAGAGGAGATGCCCGCCATCGTGACGGCCTGCCTGCTCTGCTACGGCACGATCAACGGCCTTGACTTTGAGAACATCCCTGAGCTCTATGACCTCTTCGGCGCTGACCACGCGGACACCCGCCGCCACATCGCGGCCATGCGCCAACGCCTCAATTGTACTCGCTTTGACCCGCGCTACATCACGGAAGAAGGCACCGTCTCCTCGCTGTACCTGAGCTGATGGACGACAACAATAAATAGACAGTACTCCTCGAGAAGTTCTCATGGAACTGCGCTAGCAGGAAATGAGAGCTTCTTCTTTATGAGATGAGGCAGGAATCTGCACGATTTTAGCGAATCCTTAATGTATCATCAAACAGGGAGGAATCATCATGAAATCTTGTAGTCAGTGTCATTCACTCATTCCAGATGATGCGGGTTTTTGCCCTGAGTGCGGGGCAAAGCAGCCGCCTCAGCAGGTACCGCCTGCACAGCCAGTGCAGCCGCAGCCCACGCCTCAGCAGGCAACTGCTCAGCAGGCCAATCCGCAGGCTGGCGGCCAGCAAGGGCCTTTGGCGCAGCAGCAGCAGTACGTGCAGATGGCTCAGTCGTTTGCACAGACGGGAGCGCAGACGGCGCAGCAGCTGTCGCAGCAGTTCTTTGCGCATGTCGGCAGCATGATGCGCTGGGAAAAGATCGCCTATATCGGGCTCGGCATGATCGCGATCTCGGTCGTGCTGCCGCTCATCAGCATCAGCATCTTCTCGTGCCTGACGAGCATGGTCAACATCAGCCAGATCATGACGTTTGCGGTGCTCGCGCTCTGCTGCTTAGCTGGTTATTACGCGAGTGAGGAGAAGTACAACATCCCGCTGTCCATCAATGTGGGCCTGCTGCTGACGTTTGCGTCATCTACTGCAAGCTCCACTTCGCGATTGCGGATTTCTTTGACAAGACGAAGCAGGGCGCGAAGGCGGCCTCGCAGCTTGGCGGCGGCCCTGACATGGCGTTTATCGGGAGCATCCTCCAGGATTCTGCGAACAAGCTCGTCGGCCTCGGCATCGGCGTCTACTTCCTGCTGGCGGGTGCTCTCATCGCGATCATCGCCTGTGCAGCCTGCCGCCTCTCGCGCAAGAAGGCGCCGGTCAATATCGGCACGATCTGCACGGAGATGAAGGATGCCATCCTGGAGCCGGCGGAGATGGGCGGCCAGCGCATCCCGGCCTTCATCCTGACGATCCTCGTCGTGGGCATTCTGCTCTTCATCGCGACGAACATCGAGGTCTTCGGCGTGCGCATCTCGAGCTTCCTCTAAGGGATAGGGGCGCTCGGCAAGCTTCAGAGAGGATTTGGAAGACAGGGGGACTATTTCTTGAGTGATGTGAAATCGTGGACCTGCCGAAGTGCGGGCAGGTCAATACAAGTAAATTCTGCACGGGATGCGGCACAAAACGCCCGTCGGAGACTTGGACGTGCCCGAACTGCGGTGCAGAGAATACGGGCAAGTTCTGCACGAAGTGCGGGCAGAAGCGCGCAGATGACCTGGGGCAGACGCAGCCGCTGGATATGCCGGCGGTGGGGGCTCCGCAGCGCACGACGCCTGAGCCGGTCATCAAGCGTCGTATGAGACGCCACAGCAGCCCGCTCAGCAGGTGCCGCCTGCCATGCAGGGCCGGATGGTGCCGCCGCAGGGGAATGTACCTCAGCCGGACCAGTCAAAGGGGAAGCAGATCGCACTGATTGTCGTCATCATCGTGCTGCTCGGCGTGCTGGGGTTCTTCGGCTATCGCGAATTCTTCGCGGATGAGGGCACGGGCTATCAGCCGGTCGCGAAGCAGGAGACGGCCGCAGACAGCAAGCCGGTGCGCGAGATGAAGACTGATCTCTCGCTCGGCGGCCTGGACCTCGGCGACCCCGCAGGCGACATTGCGGAGGTCGAGACGGATGCGGAGAAGAAGGACCCGAAGCAGGAGGGCTCGATGCTCCGCCATTACTACGCGGACATGCAGATTGTCGAGGAGAACGGCAAGATCACGGCGCTCGTCTCGGAGACGGACAAGTCTCGACAAAGCGCGGCATCCATCAGGCTCGACGCTCGACGAAGTGCAGAAGGCCTACGGCACGGATACCTTCTCGCAGTCGGATGACGGAGATGGCCGGACGCTCTACGAGTACAAGTTCACGGGCCAGGATGACCGCGTCGGCCTGCTGCGCTTCGCCGTCAAGGACGGCAAGGTGGATTATATCAGCGTGCGCACCTACGAGGCGCGGCACAGCCAGCTGGCGTCCAGGCCGCAGCTCCCGCCGTCAACGATTCGGAGAGTGCCAAGGGGACGCTGCGCAACTTCTACAGCGCGATTTCCTCGAAGAACCTCGCCGCTGCCTGGAATCTCATGACGCCGGAGCAGCAGAGCCGCATGGGCGGTTACGATTCGTTCCGCAGTGGCTACAGCACGACGCTGTCGAGTGCGGCGACGAACATCACGGTCGCTTCTTCTTCGGCCGACAAGGTCGTCCTCAACTATACGCTGATCGCGCGCGACCGGGCGGAGGGCGGTCATGTCAAGGTGCAGAACTTCAACGGTTCGGCAACGCTCGTCAAGCAGGATGGCGGCTGGAAGATCTCGTATACAGAGTCAAGCAAGGTAGGTGAGCATCTGCAGTGAGCAACGCGAATACAACAAAGATACTCGCCGGCGTTGCCGTCGTGCTTCTGCTGATAGCGGCGGGCTTCTTCGGCTATACGCAGTACGAGCAGTACAGCTACGTCAAACAGGCGGTCTACGCCGAAGAGGTCGCGAGTGATGCGCGCGATGTCGCGCTCGAGTGCAAGGGCTTGAATGGCAATCCGGAATCGGAAGCGGTCAAGGACTTCCTGGGCCGGGTCGACTCGGTGCAGGACAACCTCAGGAAGGCGACGGATGATCTCAAGGCGCGCGCACTGGCAGCAAGTACCGGACGACGAATGCGGACCTTGTCGAGGCTATGATCCTCGAAGAGAACATCCTCGAGGACGTCCAGCGCGTCGTCAAGGACCCATCGGACAAGGACACAAACGCGACGATTGCGCGGGTCAAGCAGAATGTTGAGGAACTCAAGGACCGCGGGGCGAAGATCTCCATCGAGAAGACGGACTTCGTGCGGGCACTCGACTTGCAGAATCTCGATGAGATGCTGAACTCCTATGTCAAGAAATACCGTGCTGCCGTCGGTGCGACGAAGGCAGCTGCAGCAAAGGCTGCCGATGTCCAGAATCAGCCATGGCTGCAAATTTCAAGGCAAGACTGATGGGCCATTGGGGCAAACCGCGTACGGACATCGATCTTTCCTATGATTCAGTCGGACTGATTGTGCCGAATGAGCCGGGGCCAGGTTATCAGAAACCATTCAAGCGCTATCCGTACCGCTCGGTACAGAATGTGACGTACGATGCGGCGCAGGATACGTATACGGCCGATGTGACGTTCAGCGATGGCAAGACCGACCATCTTGTCATCCGTGGCAATACGGCATTAGAGATAAACGGATCCATCTATCAGCGCATGTCGGGCAGTGCCCATTCGAGTACACATGCCGTTGTAGACCAGTAAGATAAGATAAACAGGAATCCACATATTCTGAAAATCATCAAGTAGAGAAAGAGGTGTATCATGCAGGAGCGTGAGAATCAGACAGGCGAGTCAACAGAGGAGCCGCGCGTGCGGGTGATGTCGGAGGATGAAGCGCGGGATTACCGCGGCGTGACGATTGAGGAACATCCCGATGAGGATGGTCCGCGCGTCAGGGATGCGGAAAATCCGTACGGCCGTGCGGAGGACCCGCTGCGCGGCAGCGGCATCCACATCCACACCTTCAGCACGGCGGGATCGATGAGCTGGCTGACGAGGGCGGCGCTCGTCGTCGGCGGTGCGGCCGTCGTGGCCTTCCTCATCTTTGTGGCGGTGCCAGTCCTCTTCGTGGCCGCGGGCATCGGTGTGGCGGCCTGGCTCCTGCTGCGCCTCTTCCGAGGTTGATCGAGCTCGTAGAACTCAGATACCCTGTCCTATAGCGGCAGGGTATTTTTGGATAATATATAGGATATTTCCTATGATTTACATAAAAACATTGGTATTGGACCTATGAAGATGAGGTGGCTATAATAAGAATCAAGAAAACAAGGAAAACGAATCCCCCCAGCACGGCGGACGGTTGAAAGACAAGAGATGCTAGAAAGATTGGAGCGGTGACGATGCAGAGAGAAGAAGCTGTAAGGCACATGACAGATATCGTGGCAAAATTCGTGGCTTTTACGGGCAAGCGGCTGCCGGATGATGTGCGCGCAAAGATTGAGGAGCTCGCCAAACAGGAAGAGGAGCCCCTGGCGAAGGCATCTACCAGACGATGGAGCGCAATCAGGAGCTCGCGGTGAAGCTCAACCGGCCGAGCTGCCAGGACACGGGCGCGCTGCAGTTCTTCATCAAGTGCGGCACGGCGTTCCCGTATATGGCAGAGCTGCCGGACCTGCTGCGCGAAGCTGTCGTGCAGGCGACGAAGGACGCGCCGCTGCGTCACAACGCCGTCGAGACGTTCGACGAATACAACACGGGCAAGAACGTGGCCAAGGGCATCCCGTCCATCTTCTGGGACATAGCGCCGGGCCGCGACGACTGCGAGATCTACACCTACATGGCAGGCGGCGGCTGCTCGCTGCCGGGCCATGCGAAGGTCCTGATGCCGGGTGAGGGCTATGAGGGCGTGACGAAGTTCGTGCTCGACGTCATGACGAGCTACGGCCTCAATGCCTGCCCGCCACTGCTCGTCGGCGTCGGCATCGGCACGTCGGTCGAGGTCGCGGCGCTGCAGTCGAAGAAGGCGCTCATGCGCCGCATCGGCTCGCACAACCCCAACCCGAAGGCCGGCGAAGATGGAGCAGCTCTTAGAGGACGGCATCAACGCCATTGGCCTTGGCCCACAGGGCCTGCGCGGCAAGAACTCCGTGCTCGGCGTCAATATCGAGAATAGCGCGCGCCATCCGTCGGTCATCGGCGTCGCGGTCAACGTCGCTGCTGGTCGCACCGCCGCGGGCACATCGTCTTTGACAAGGAGCTCAACTACACGATCGATTCGCATTCGGAGGTGGATTTCTGATGCTAAGAAAGTACTCACGACGCCAATCAGCGCAAAAGATCTCGAGGACATCCATGTTGGCGATGTCATTTACCTGACGGGCAAGCTCACGACTTGCCGCGATGTCGCGCATCGCCGCGTCATCGAAGAAGGGCGCAAGCTCCCTGTCGATATCCACGACGGCGCCATCCTGCATGCCGGCCGATCATCCGCCCGCGCGGCGAGGATGACTACGAGATGGTCACGGTCGGCCCGACGACTCGATGCGCATGGAGAAATTCGAAGAGGCCTTCATCAAGGAGACGGGCGTCCGCCTGATCATCGGCAAGGGCGGCATGGGCGAGGGCACGATGCGCGGCTGCCGTGACAACAAGGCCCTGCACTGCGTCTTCCCGGCCGGCTGTGCCGTCGTGGCGGCCACCTGCGTCGAGAAGATCCTCTCGGCCAACTGGAAGGACCTCGGCATGCCGGAGACGCTCTGGACCTGCAAGGTCAAGGAGTTCGGCCCTCTGATCGTCTCGATTGACACGCACGGCCACAACCTCTTTGAGGAGAACAAGGTCATCTTCAACGAGCGCAAGGACAAGGTCTACGAGGAGATCGCCAAGCAGGTTGGCTTCATCAAATAAAGTAGAATCGAATCAGCAAATATCGCTTTGCAGAGCAGCTGCCCATTCCTCTCATCTCACTGGGGCATTGGGCGGCTGCTCTTTTTGCTGCCGTAATGCCAGCTGAGCGGCAGGGGTGCTATAATGGAGAGGAATATCCATGAAAGAAGAGGAGTGATTGATTTGGATTTCCTTTCATTCTTGCAGCGGGCGGTCTCGCCGTTTCACGCGGTACAGGCAGGCGCGGAGCTGTTGCATGAGGCGGGCTTTGTGGAGCTCGACCCGCGGGAGGCCTGGCATCTGCAGCCGGGCAAAAAGTATCTCGTGCGCGTCTTTGACTCGACGCTCGTGGCCTTCCGCATCGGGGAGGACCCGCGCGCACACCTGCACATCGCGACGGCGCACACGGACTTCCCGTGCCTGCGTGTCAAGCCATCAGCGGTCATCGCATCGAAGGGCTATGGCACGCTCAACGTCGAGGTCTACGGCGGCATGATAAGGAGCTCGTGGCTCGACCGGCCGCTGTCGCTTGCGGGCAAGGTCGTGCTCGCGGGCGCAGACCCGTACACGCCGGAGGTGCACCTCATCGACATTGGCAGGCCGCTTCTGACAATACCGCATCTCGCCATCCACATGAACCGCAAGGTCAACGAAGGGGAGACGCTCAACCCACAGAAGGACATGCTGCCGCTCTTCACGATGCTCGGCATGTCCGGTCTCGATGACAGCAAGAGCGCGCACGATGCGTTCCTCGATTTTCTCGCAGACGAATGCCATCTCGAGCGCGGGCGCATCCTCTCGTACGAGCTCACGGCCTATCCGACGGATGCGCCGTGCCGCTTCGGCGCAAAGAACGAATTCCTCTCGGCCTCGCGGCTTGACAACATGACCTCGGTCTACGCCTGCCTCGAGGGTCTGCTGCATGGCGAAAGCCAGAACGGCATCCAGTGCATCGCGCTGTTTGACAACGAGGAAGTCGGCAGCTGCACGAAGCAGGGCGCGGATTCCTTCGCCCTGCCGAACATCCTCATGCGGCTCTACAGCTCGCTCGGCTACGGGCAGGATGCGTACTTCGCGGACCTCGCGCGTGGCTTCCTGCTCTCGCTCGATGTCGCGCACGCGCTGCATCCCAATGCGCCAGAGAAGGCGGATCCGACGAATGCGCCGCAGCTCGGCGGCGGCGTGACGATCAAGGCGGCCTGCAGCCAGGCGTACGCGGGCGATGCGGAGGCCATCGCGGTGACGAAGGCGCTCTGCGAGGCGCACGCCATCCCGTATCAGATGTTCCTCAACCGCTCGGACATCCGCGGCGGCTCGACGCTCGGCTCGATGCTCACGGCCAACATGCCGATGCGCGCGATGGACGTCGGCGCGGCCATCCTCGCGATGCACTCGCGCGCGAGACGATGGGCGCTGATGACCAGCAGGCACTCGAGCGCCTCGTCACCGTCTTCTTCAGCCGCTGAGATGCGTTGAATACCTGTAGAAGGAGTACCGTCCCTTGTGGACGGACTTTTTCTAAGGTTGACTTTTTTATGTAATGTTGTTAAACTAAGAAACTATAAATGTGAAATGAAAATAGGACGTGATACTTATGAAGCGAGAATATAGATCCTGGTACAGCGACCGCTTGCAGCGCGAGATGAACATCCGCGTCTACGGCCACACGGGCACGCCGCTTCTCATCCTGCCGACGCAGGATTCGATGTGTGACAACTTCGAGAACTTCGGCATGATTGACACGGTGCGCCGGAGATCGAGGCGGGCAAGATCCAGCTCTTCGCCGTCGACACGGTGGACCGCGAGACTTGGTCGAACGTCTGGGGCGACAAGGCTGGCGCGCGCGCGTCAGGAGGACTACTACAATTACCTCATCGAGGAAGTCCTGCCGTTCATCCGCACGGAGAATGGCACGGGCCGCCTGCCGATTGCCGTCGGCTGCAGCCTCGGCGGCCTGCACGCGGCCATCGTCTTCCTGCGCCGCCCGGACCTCTTTGGGGGCATGATGTCCCTTTCGGCGTCTACGATGCGAAGTTCTTCTTTGACGGCTGGGAAGACGGGACGCTCTACCAGAACTCACCTGTCGATTTCCTCGCGAACCTGCCCGCCGATCATCCGTACATCTCCCTCTACAACAAGAGGAAGATCGTCCTCTGTGTCGGCCAGGGCCGCTGGGAGGACGAGGGGCGCCGCACGACGGCCATCATGCGCGACATCTTCGCGGCCAAGGGCATTCACGCCTGGGTGGACTTCTGGGGCTACGATGTCGACCACGACTGGTGCTGGTGGAAGAAGCAGCTGCGCTATTTCCTGCCGTACGTCCTCGGTGAGCAGGGCTGATGGCAGCAGAGATATACCATAATCTTGAACCTGTGAAAGAGAAAGGAATCTTGTAGGAATGAACTTCATCTTTATCTCGCCGCATTTCCCGAAACATTACTGGAATTTCTGTGACCGCCTCAAGAAGAACGGCGTCAATGTGCTCGGCATCGGCGACAGCCCGTACGATGCGCTCTCGGATGAGCTCAAGAATGCCTTGACGGAGTACTACTACCTGCCGCATCTCGACGATTACGACCAGATGGTGCGGGCCGTTGGTTTCTTCACCTTCAAATACGGCAAGATTGACTGGATCGAGTCGAACAATGAGTTCTGGCTCGAGCAGGATGCGCGTCTGCGCACGGATTTCCATGTGACGACGGGCGAGCAGTACGACCACATTGACCGCATCAAGAACAAGTCGGCCATGAAGGCGTACTACGCCAAGGCGGGTGTGCCGACGGCGCGCCTGCACAAGGTCACGACGTTCGAGGCAGGCCGCGACTTCGCGCACATGGTCGGCTACCCGGTCATCGTCAAGCCGGATAACGGCGTCGGCGCTGCGATACCTACAAGCTCCACAGCGACGATGAGCTCGCGTACTTCTACGCGACGAAGCCGCAGGATGTGCCGTACGTCATGGAGGAGTTCATCAACGGCCAGATCTTCTCCTACGATGCGATTCTCGATTCGCACTCTGAGCCGCTCTTCGAGTCGACGACGGTCTGGCCGCCGTCCATCATGGACATCGTGCTCAAGCAGCTCGATCTCGCCTACTACACGGCAGCTGAGTCCCGGAGGCGTTGCGCCGCGCTGGCCGCGCGACGGTCAAGGCTTTCGGTGTGCGCAGCCGTTTCGTCCACCTCGAGTTCTTCTGCCTCGCCGAGGACAAGGAAGGCCTTGGCAAGAAGGGCGATTTCGTCGGCCTCGAGGTCAACATGCGCCCGGCGGGCGGTTACACGCCGGACATGATGAACTACGCGCACTCGACGGATGTCTACCAGATTTGGGCCGATATGGTCACGACGGACCGCCGCATCCTGCCGGACTCTGGCCAGCACTGCTACTGTGTCTACGCCGGCCGCCGCGACTGCTACCACTACGTGCACAGCCATGAAGAGGTCATGCAGCGCTACGGTAAGGACATGGTCATGTGCGAGCGCATGCCGGAGATGATGGTCCCACAGATGGGCAACCAGATGTACACGGTCAAGCTGCCGAACCAGCAGGCGACGGAAGAGTTCATCCACTTCGTCCAGGACCGTTGAACGAAAGCCGTGCATTTTACCCAAACTTAACATAGCCACAACAAAGCATCCCTGCGGAACGGGTACAATGATATTGTTCAGAAATGAAATATCAGGCAGCCCGCAGGGATGCTTTTGTTTTAGGAGGAACTCGCATATGAAAATGCAGGCACAGCACCTCAATCTCTATTACGGGACGCATCAGGCCCTGTTTGATGTCTCGCTTGAGGTGCCGGAAAATAGGGTCGTTGCACTCATTGGCCCCTCGGGCTGCGGCAAGTCCACGTTCTTGCGCACGCTCAACCGCATGAATGACCTCATCGACGGTGTTCAGATTGACGGCAAGATTACGCTCGATGACCGGGACATCTACGACAAGGATGTGGACCTCGTCAATCTGCGCAAGCGCGTAGGCATGGTCTTCCAGCGTCCAAACCCGTTCCCGATGTCCATCTATGACAACGTCGCCTACGGCTGCCGCGTACATGGCCTGACGGACAAGAAGCGCCTCGACGAGATCGTCGAGAAGAGCCTGCGCGGCGCTGCGCTTTGGATGAGGTCAAGGACCGCCTCGACGCCTCCGCAATGGGCATGTCGGGCGGCCAGCAGCAGCGCCTCTGCATCGCACGCGTCATGGCCGTCGAGCCGGAAGTCGTCCTGATGGATGAGCCGTGCTCTGCACTCGACCCGATCTCGACGATGAAGATCGAGGAGCTCGTGCAGGAGATCAAGAAGGAGTACACGATCGTCATGGTCACGCACAACATGCAGCAGGCAGCGCGTGTCTCCGACTACACGGCCTTCTTCCTCAACGGCAAGCTCATCGAGCACGACACGACGGACGTCATCTTCACGAAGCCGCACGACAAGAAGACGGAAGACTACATCACAGGGAGGTTCGCTGATATGGAACGCCAGACAAGACAGGAATACATCCACGACCTCGAGGTCGTGCAGGAGCTCGTCGCCACGATGGGCGACAAGGCCCTTACAAACGTCGAGCAGTCGATGAAGGCGCTTCTCGAGGACGATGCCGTCCTTGCGAAGAAGGTCATGAAGGCCGACGACGCATCGACGACATGATCATCGACGTCGAGGACAAGTGCATCCTCCTGATTGCCAAGCAGCAGCCAATCGCGCATGACCTGCGCGTCATCGCGACGGGCTTCAAGATCTCGACGGATATCGAGCGCATCGGCGATCACGCCTTCGATATCGCGAAGACAGCCGCTTCTGTCAAGGAGCCGCTCAATCCCGACTGCAAGCGCTGGATCGAGGAGCTCGGCAATTGCGCCGCCTCCATGGTGCGCCGCGCGGTCAAGGCCTATCGCGACAGGAGCGTCCAGGAGGCCGATGAGTCCGCAAGATGGACAAGCAGATGGACGATGTGTTTGAGCACACGTTCTACGCGCTGTCGGACTTCGTCACGAAAGAGGCGCGCGCCAGAAAGGTGCGACGCAGCTGCTCTTCATCGCACGCTTCCTCGAGCGCATCGGCGACCACGCCGTCAACATCGCCGAGTGGGTCATCTACCTCGAGACGGCCGAGCGCATCCATCAGAAGAAGAACCGCCTGATCTGATTGGGCTTTCAAGACCTCCGTGCTTTCGAGCGCGGGGGTCTTTTTGCGTGCGCAGAGCAATGAAGGAGGGATAAGCAGGGATTCCGATGCCTTTTGTCGAAAATTACCATGATATGAGAGAGATACCTGTTTTTGAGATAGAAAAGGAGTGCAACACCATGGATGTTTTTTCTTGCATTGCCACGCGCCACAGCACGCGCAAATTCAAAGAGGAGCCTGTGCCGCAGGAGTTGCTCGAAAAGGTCATCGAGGCGGGCCGCCAGGCCCCGAGCGGCAAGCACAAGAACCAGAACCACTTCCTCGTGATCCGCAAGCAGGAAACCATGCAGGAGCTCGCCGCGCTCGTGCGGCAGGAGTTCGCGAAGATGGAGGTCACGCCTGAGAACGACGACAACTTCGGCGGTGCCATCCGCGCCTCGAAGAAGGGCAGCTACACCTTCCTATACAATCCCGCCGCCTTCATCATCGTGGCCAACAAGAAGGACTACGGCAACAACTTCGCGGACGCGTCGTGCGCCATGCAGAACATGATGCTCGCGGCCAACGCTCTGGGCCTCGGCTCGTGCTGGATCAACCAGCTGCGCTGGCTGCAGGGCAATCCCGTCCTCACAGCGTACCTGCAGAAGCTCGGCATGAAGGAGGACGAGGCCGTCTATGCCTCGCTGAGCCTCGGCTATCCTGACACGCCGGACGGCCTGCCGAACCGCCGCGTCGTGCCGGTCACGGGCAATCCCGTCACCTATGTCGATTGAGCGCAGCAGGAGATAAGAAGATGCATACGAAGTTCAAAGTCCTCCTGCTCGTGCGCCACGGGCAGAGCACGGGCAATGTCGATCAGCCGACGCAGGATCATGCGAGCATCCCGCTGACGGCACTCGGGGAAGAGCAGGCGAGGAAGCTCAGCGCGCACATCGATGTGCGCCCGGATCTCATTGTCACGTCCTCATTCCGCCGCGCCCAGCAGACGGCCGAGCCGCTCTGCAAGCGGTTCCCCGATGTGCCTGTTGAGGTCTGGCCGGAGACGGCGGAGTTCACCTATCTCTCGCCGGAGCGCTGCCGCGGCACGCGGCGCACCGAGCGGCTGCCCTGGGTCAGGGCTTACTGGCAGAGGCAGGAACCGGATTACTGCGACGGCGCGGGCGCCGAATCGTTCCATGCGCTCGTCGCGCGCGCAAGACTCGTCCTGCAGCGCATCGAAGAGAGGCCGGAGGAGACGATTGTGCTCTTTTCGCACGGCCAGTTTATCAGCTGCCTCTTGGACATCGCGCGCCATCCCTATGCCACAGATGACGAGCGCATGGCCGTTTTCCGCAGCCTGCCCGAGCTCGACAACACGGGCTCATCTACCTGCTGCTGCCGGAGCGGGACGGATAGAAAGGCGGGCATAATATATTTGAAAGAAATTGAACAGATTCTGATTGCAAAATGTTTTTCTTTTTTGTATAATGAAGAAAAATTCAAGAGGCAGTGAAGTCCTGCTTTGCAAGATGCGCAAGACGTTCGAAACGGTGGAAGCAAGAATGCCGGGCCTTTGGGCCCGGCATTTTTCTGCTGTGCGAGCAGCAAGGGCGGCACTGCCTCGAGTGAGGGGATAGTATGACAAGAGAACTTCCGAAACATGGCGAAATCTGGCGACACTTCAAGAACCATCTCTATGAGATCATCGAGTGCCCCGTCATCCACACCGAGACGAATGAGCGCATGGTCTGCTACCGCGCGCTCTACGGCGATTACATGGTCTATGTGCGCCCGCTCCTGATGTTCATGAGCGAGGTCGACCGCAAGAAGTACCCTGACGCCACGCAGACGTACCGGTTCGAGCGGGTTGAGCGTTGATGCGGCAGACGGACGGCTGGTATGCGATACGTGATGGCAGTCCGATGACAGGCAATAGATAATTAGATAACAGATGCCGGAGACGTGGATCTAGGGATATGGGGAGTATCTATGACGTGTGACGATTCCTGCTATGAAGAGGTGGTCGGTGCGGTATGTCTGATGCGGGCGGATGGCTCGGAGCATATCCTGCAGTACAACAGCATGATGCTCTCCCTGTTCCAGTGCGAGACGCGCGAGGACTTCATCCATCTGACGGGCGGGACGCTGCGCGGCATGGTGCTGGCAGACCATTATCCGGCAATCTCGGAGCAGCTGGCGCGCTGGCAGAAGGAGCGCGCGAGAGGCCTGCACTACCTGACCTTCGAGATCCTCACGGGCAAATCCCATGTGCGCCGCATCGATGCCAACATCCGTCTCATCGAGCGGGAGGGAGAGCTCTACTGGTCCTGCTACCTCGCTGACGCTGGCCTGCGCCGTCTGACACTTGACGAGGACAAGGTGGGACTCCTGACGCGCGAGGGCTTTTTCAAAGAGGCGCTGAACCAGGCAAAGCAGGACAAGGAGCAGAAGCGCTTCGGAACGCACTGTCCCGTCTACTTCAACATCACGAACTTCAAGCTCTACAATGCCAATCGTGGCTATGCGGCGGGCGATGACCTGCTCGGGCACATGGCCTTCGTGCTGCGTGAGTCCCTGCCCGGGGCCATCCTCGCGCATCTGTCGGCGGACTCTTTTTTGGCACTGGCTCCCGTCGAGCGCCTCACGGTGCGCGTCGAGCAGGTCTGCCGCCAGATGAACCGCTTCATCGCGATGCCGGGCGTCACGGTCAAGGCGGGCCTGCGCTTTTACCGCCCAAAGGACAAGTCGCCTGTCACAGCGGCGTTCGACCAAGCGAAGATGGCCTGCGACGAGGCCAAGAAGGACGCGAAGCGCAGCTGGGTCATCTACCACGAGGAGATGGGCGAGCGGCTGCAGATGCGCAACTACGTCCTGACGCATTTCGCCGAGGCCATGCGGAAGGGGCATATCAAGGTCTACCTGCAACCCTGCATGCGCCTGCTGACGGGCAAGCTCTGCAACGTCGAAGCGCTGATGCGCTGGGAGGACCCGCAGCACGGCATGATCTCGCCCGCCATCGTCATCCCCGTACTTGAGGAGTCGGGGCTCATCCATGAGCTCGACGCCTTCATGATCCGCAGCGTAGTGCGGCTGCTCCACTACCAGCAGGAGAACGGCCTGCCGCTCGTGCCGGTCTCCGTCAACCTGTCGTCGCTCACTTCGTCAAGATGGACCGTTTGCCATCGTCGAGGAGGCGACGGAGCGTTACGGCATCTCGCACGACTACCTCTACTTCGAGTTGACGGAGACGTCCGTCGTGCGCGACGAAGGCATCCTCTTCCAGGCCATCCAGAAATTCCACCGCGCGGGCTACCACGTCTGGCTCGACGACTTCGGCAGCGGCTATTCGTCGCTCAACGTGCTCAAGGATTACCCGTTCGACCTCTTGAAGATCGACATGGCCTTCCTGAAGACCTTCAACAAGAAGAGCCGGGACATCATTCTCTCAATCGTCCGCATGGCCAAGAAGATCGGCATCCACACCTTAGCTGAGGGCGTCGAGACGGAGGAGCAGATGCGCTTCCTGCGCGCCATCGGCTGTGAGCGCATCCAGGGCTATTACTATGCCGGCCGATGCAGTCGGAGAAGCTGCACGATGCATTGGAGAAGCAGCAGTATCAGCGTGAGACGCGCGCCGAAGCGCAGCTCTACAACACGATCGGGCTCACGGACATCCCCGCGCACGCATCCATCGCGCTGTTTACCTTTGATGGGGAAAATCCCGCGCTCCTGATGGGCAACAGCCGTTTCTGGACGCACTCATCCGAGATCGGCATCCGCGACCAGGAGCAGGTCAATCACTGCCTGCGCGTGCCCAATCACCCGTTCCGCGTGCGCTTCCTGAATCTCATGAAGCGGGTGGACATGACGCATGGCGAGCAGTCCATGACCTTCTCGGAGCAGGGGCACTATGTGCGCGTCATGATGAACAGGCTGGGCGCGAGCCGGAAGCTCGTCATCTATCAGGCGCAGTTCGATGACATCACGATGGAGCGGGCGTACGATGAGAGCGAGCAGCGCTTTGACCAGATCATGCGCAACCTTTGCCTGCTCTACCAACACGTCTTCTTCCTGACCGCGCAGCAGGACACGTGCGAGGTGCTCATCGGCACGCAGGACTGGGCGGAGGACGAAGGGGGCACTTGCAAGGGCATCGGCGGCTTCTTCGCGGCCTATGCCGAGGCGATGGTCTACCCGTCCGACAGGGCGCGCTTCCTCGCCTACATCGACATGCACGCCATCCGCGCGGCGCTGCTCGAGAGCGGGCAGATGACCTTCTCGAAATGCTTCCGCATCCGCCAGGCGGATGGCAGCTACGCCTGGATGCGCTTCGATGCGGTGCCGCTCTACCTGCGTGATCCGGGGGAATACCTCGTCTGCGTCCAGCCGCTCATCATCGAGACACAGCCGGGAGCGCGGGACTGCATCAAGCGGTAGCCGATGCCTACGGTCTCTTTGCGGCACCGGACCTGTCGGCGAAGATGGAGCGCGACGCGCTGCTCTGGCGCAGCTTCATCGCCTATGACAAGGCCTGTGTTTTCTGGAAGGACCGCGAACAGCGCTTCCTCGGTGCCAACGAGGCGTTCCTCGACTTCTTCGGCTTCCACGATGAAGCGACATCGTCGGCCGGACGGACCACGAGCTCGGCCTGCACATCGTCGACCCAGCCGTTCGGCAGGCAGGAGAGCGACTGCTTCAGGACGGCCGGCCGCAGTACCGGGACTTCGGCGAGTGCATCGCGCAGGGCGGCCCGCGCGCCATCTATTCCAATCGCTTCCCACTCTATCGTGCGGGAAAGGTGGAGGGGATCATCGGCCGCTTCTGGGAGTTCGGACACGACCTCGACGATTACCGCGACGCCGTCATCGACAAGGAGACGGGCTACACCAATTACCGCGGCATGCTCATGGCGGGCATCGAGTTCATGGACAATTACCTGAAGAACGGCGAGGATTTCACGGCCGTCTACTTCTATGTGCCAGCCCTCGAGTCGGCCGCGCGCTCGTACGGCGAGGCGTTTCGCCGCGAGCTGCTGAGGCGCCTGGCTGAGGAAGTCCACCAGGCCATCGTGCCAGGCAGCGTCCTCGCACACATCGGCTCGGGACGTTTCCTCTGCTTCCACAAGCTCATCCATGAGCAGCGGCTGCGCGACCGGTTGCTTCGCCTCACGAATGCCATCCACAACATCCGCAGCGTGCGCGGCTGCCCCTGCACGCTCTACCTGCAGTACGCCGTGGGCTACGGCTCAGAGACGAAGAGCATCGAGGGCCTGCTGAAACTGCTCGTCGAGCGCGGCGAGGCCGCGCGCAAGGACCATCTTGGCGAGTCATCTACATCGGTGATCGCATTGCCTTTGACCGCGAGAAGTTTAACCACATGAACGAGCGTGTCTACATGTGCGACCCGGAGACGTACGACCTCGTCTACATCAATCAGGCTATCTACCGCGACTTCCACCTGCCGGAGGACTTCTCATGTGCGGGCAAGAAGTGCTACGAAGTCATCGTCGGCGGTAAGGAGCCATGCGAGTTCTGCACGAACACCTGTTGCGCCGCGACAAGTTCTACATGTGGACCTACCACAACGCGCTCTCGGGCCTCGACTATCTGCTGCGCGACACGCTCGTGCCCTGGCGCGGCAAGAATTACCGCTTCTCGATGGCCATCAATCTCAGCGAATACCTCGACCGCGACATCGAGCGCAATGAGCTCATCTACCGCGAAGCATCCATCAACGATGCGCTGGCCATCGCCCTGCGCGAGGAAGACCCGTCGAAGGGCATCCAGAAGATGCTCTGGAAGATCGGTTCGGAGCTCAATGCCGACCGCATCTCCATTTTCGAGCGCGGCGAGGAGCAGGGGACGGTCAGCAACACCTACGAATGGTGCCGCAACGGCGTCGAGCCGATGAAGGCGAAGATGCAGCGCGTGCCGCTCACCCCGTGCTTTCTCTACGATACGTTCCGCGAGCAGCACATCGTGCGGATTCCCGACTACGAGGCATATCTCGCTGCGAACCCGCATCTCGAGCACTATCTGCCAGACATCCGACGCTTCATCGCCGTGCCGCTCAAGATTTCCGACAAGATTATCGGGCACGTCCAGATTGTCAACCCGAAGGAGCAGGTCTTCCAGGCCTCGAGCTATCTCATGATGACGCTGAGCCGCTTTATCGCCATCATGATCCGCAACCGCGATGCCGCGCGCGAGCTCGAGCGCATGAGCCTGCACGACCAGATGACAGGGCTGTTGAACCGTCGCGGCCTCAGCAACTACTTCATGGACCTGCCGAAGGGCATCTCCTGCGCTTTCTTCTTCGGCGATGTCAACGGCCTCAAGCGCATGAACGACGAGCACGGCCACGAAGCGGGCGATGCCTCATCAAGACGGTGGCCGATATCATGCTGCAGGCCCAGCAGCAGGCCGGCAAGGGCCACGTCTTCCGCATGGGCGGCGACGAATTCCTCATGATCGTCGAGCAGCTCGACGAGACGCACGCCGAGGACGTCCAGCGGTCCCTGCGCGAGGCCTTCCACACGCATCACGTCAGCGTCGCGCTCGGCGCCCTTGTCAGCATGACGCCGATACCCGACATGGATGCCATCATCACCAAGTCGACCGTGAGATGTACAAAGATAAGGGAAAGAAGAAGCGCTGAAAAAACGCCTGTCCGTCATGGCCTGGTTAAAGGATTGCATAACGAGCAGGCGTTTTCGTTTTGTCTTTTGGTTGCCGTTGGGCGGAGATGTCAGCGGCTGGCCGTCTTACGGACGGCTGGCAGATAGAGGAGGAGCATGTAGAGAACGGCGAGTGCGGCGATGGCTGCGCCGAAGAAGCGATGTCCGGGAGTGCGCCGTCGGCCGCGAGATAGCCGCTGATGAAGGTGCCACCGCCGATGCCGACGTTGAAGATGCCCGAGAAGATCGACATGGCGACCGGTGCGTCTGTGCGCGAGCAGCCGCGGATGAGCTCCGCCTGCATCGCGACGTTGAACAGCGTGGAGATCGTGCCGAGCAGCATGCAGCAGGCCAGCATCGTCGGCGCGAAGGCAGCCGCAGGCAGGAAGGCGAGCAGACCGATGAGCAGGCCGATGACGCCGCTGCGCAGCACGAAACGGCGGTGCGGGCCGTAGAGGTGCGAGAACAGCACGCTGCCGAGGAAGCCGCAGAGCCCGAGCAGCATGAGCGTCCAGGTGATGGAGGTCGGCGCGAAGCCGGCGACCGTTGCGAGAAACGGCTCGATGAAGCTGTACGTCGTGAAGTACGCCGTCGCGAAGAGCAGCGACAGGACGAAGATGCCGCGCGTCAGGGGATTCTGGAAGAGCACAGGCAGCTCGCGCAGCGAGAACGGCTCCTGTTTCGAGAGCGGAGGGAAGACGCGCCAGAGGAAGACGAGCGCGAGGAAGGCGATGACGGCGAGCGAGAAGAACGTCATGCGCCAGCCGAGTGCCAGGCCGACGACGCGCCCGAGCGGCAGGCCGAAGATCATGGCGATTGAGGAGCCCGTCGCGATCATCGAGAGCGCGAACGGCTGGCGCACCTGCGTGACGAGGCGCGTGGCGAGCGGCCCCGCGATCGACCAGAAGATGGAGTGTGCGCAGGCGACCGCGATGCGCGCGCCCATGAGCATCGGGAAGTTCACCGCGAAGGCAGAGCCGAGCTGTCCGAGCATGAAGAGCCCAATCGTCAGGAGCAGTAGGCGGCGCAATTCCATGCGGCAGGCCGCCAGCATCAGCGGCAGCGAGAGCAGGCCGACCATCCAGGCGTAGACCGTGATCATGATGCCCGTCTGTGCAGGCGTCATCGCAAAAGAAGCGGCGATGTCCGAGAGCAGGCCGATCGGCATGAACTCAGACGTGTTGAACATAAAGGCAGAAGCAGCCAGGCCGAAGAGTGGCAGAGCGTACTTCCAGGGGATAGGTGGCAGCATGACAGCATCCTTTCTTTCTATAAATTATCCTAGAATGTTATCCTAGGATGTCGCCGTCCCTTTGTCAAGCCATAGCGGCCATAGAAACTGTTTTCTCAGGGAAATGTCATCTGTTGCTGTTCCTATGCTATAATGAAGCTGTTTTTGTTTTTATTTATTGGGTTCATTGCAGTAGAAGGGTGGGAGTTTCTTGTTTCCAGGGATAGGTATCTTGGCAAATGTGTTGGGGATTGTCGGCGGCGGCCTCTTGGGGCTCGGCTGCGGGCGGCTGATATCGGAGCGCTTCCAGAAGACGATCATGATGGCCTGTGCCGTGGCCGTCATGTTCCTTGGCCTGACGGGGACGGTCAAGGAGATGCTGGCGGTCGGTGCTGACGGGAAGGTTCTGCTCGTCGGCACGAACTGCATGCTCGCGAGCCTCATCGGCGGCGCGCTGCTCGGCGAGGCCATCAACATCGAGGACCGCATGGAGAAATTTGGCATCTGGCTGCGCCAGAAGACGGGCAGCAGCGGCGACACGCGCTTCGTCAACGGCTTTGTCACCGCTTCGCTGACCGTCTGCATCGGCGCGATGGCCGTCGTCGGCTCCATCAACGACCGCCTGCTCAGCGACCCGTCCGTCCTGTTTGCCAAGACCGTGCTCGACGCCGTTATCGTCATGATCATGACCTCGACGCTCGGCAAGGGCTGCATCTTCTCCGCGCTCTCCGTCGGCATCTTCCAGGGGAGCATCTTCCTGCTGGCCGGCTTCCTTGAGCCCGTCATGACGCCCGCCGCCCTCAAGAGCCTCAGCGCCGTCGGCAACATCCTGATCTTCTGCGTCGGCACGAACCTCTTCGGCTACCGCACGTGCGCGTCGCAAACCTGCTGCCCGCACTCGTCATCGCCGTCATCTGGGTGCTTGCCGGATGATGGCTGCCTGTATGAGCCGCCCTATTGGGGCGGCTCTTTGCTTTCATCAAATTCTTTCTTGACAGAATGATGTAAAGTTGTTACACTGTCAATCATGAATGACAATACCTATTATATAAATATGTAAACAATATATGTTGCGTGATGGGGAGGAAGAGGGGCGTTATGCGTACGGAGTGCAAAGATACGAGAGCGAGTCATCGCAAGAAACGGATTGGCATCGGGGGCAACCTGATGTTCATGGAGGGCGGGATATTCCCGGGATACGGGAAGTCATACGTCAACGACGACTATGTGCAGGCTGTCGCCTCGGCGGGCGGCGTGCCGATGATCCTGCCTGTGACGGATGAGGAAGATATCGTCGAGGCGCAGATCGAGGCCGTTGACGGGCTGGTCATCTCAGGCGGCTGGGACGTCGACCCGCTGCTCTGGGGCGAGGAGCCGCACGAGAAGCTCGGCAGCACGCTGCCCGTGCGCGACACATTTGACCGGCTGCTCATCGCAGCGGCCAGGCGGCGCGGCCTGCCCATCCTCGGCATCTGCCGCGGCCTCCAGAGCCTCAATGTCTTCTTGGGCGGCACACTATACCAGGACATGAGCGAGGAGGAGGGCAGCTTCGTCCGCCACTTCCAGGGCGGCCATCCGGCACAGGCCACGCACACGGTCACGGTGGAGCCGGGCTCCACGCTTCACCGCCTGCTCGGCCCGTCGCTGACAGTCAATTCCTTCCATCACATGGCGGCCCGCCGTATCGCACCGGGGCTGCGCGTGACGGCCCGGGCGGCTGACGGGACGGTCGAGGGACTGGAGGGCATCTCTGAGCCGATCCTTGCCGTGCAGTGGCATCCCGAGATGATGCACCGCGAGCGCAGCGACATGAAGCGCCTCTTTCAATGGCTGCTCGCACCGGCTGATACCTGATATATGAAGATATGACCCATCAAGAAAGAGAGAGAATCCATGCAGAAAAACAAATTCGGTTTTTGGAGCATTGTGCTGCTCGGCATCAATGCCATCATCGGCTCAGGCATCTTCCTGCTGCCGAACAAGGCGTACGCACTCGCGGGCTCGTTCTCGCTGGTCGTCATCCTCTTCGATGCGCTGCTGGCCATGTCTCTGGCGCTCTGCTTCGCCGAGGCCAGCGGTCGCTTCCAGCGCAACGGCGGCCCGTACATCTACGCGCGTGCCGCCTTCGGCAATTTCGTCGGCTTTGAAGTCGGTTTCATGAAGGCCGCCATCAGCATCATCGCCTGGGCGGCCATGGCCAACGGCTTTGCGACGGCGCTGACAGCTGTCGTGCCAGCTATGAAAGATCCGTTCTACAAGGACCTCGTCATCATCGCCCTGATGGGCTCGCTCGGGCTCATCAACATCTTGGGCGTCCAGCTCTCGAAGGTCATCAACAACATCGTGACGGTCGGCAAGCTGCTGCCGCTCGTGCTCTTCATCGCCATCGGCATCTTCTACATGAACGGCGCGAACTTCACGCCGCTGCTGCCGAGCAGAGAGACGGCCGCCGAATTCTCGTTCGGCGCGGCCGCACTCCTGATTTTCTACGCCTTCACGGGCTTCGAGCCATCGCCGAGGCAGCGGAGGATATGGACGACCCGAAGCGCAACATCCCGCGCGCCATCGTCGTCGTCATGCTGCTCGTCTCTGCCTTCTACTTCCTCATCATGACCGTGTCCATCGGCGTGCTCGGCCCGGACCTCGCGGAGACGAAGACGCCGATCGCGACGGCAGCCGCCGTCTTCCTTGGCACGGGCGGCGGCCTGCTCGTCACCGCCGGTACGCTCGTCTCCATCGGCGGCATCAACCTGGCCTCGTCCTTCCTGACGCCGCGCGTCATCGTCGCCATCGCCGACGACCACATGCTGCCGCCAGTCTTCTCGCGCTACAACCGCTTCCACACGCCGTACGTGGCCATCCTCTTCGCGACCCTCGTCGGCATCCTCATCGCCCTGTCGGGCAGCTTCACGACCTTGGCCGCCATCAGCGTCGTCTCGCGCTTCGCCCAGTACGTGCCGACCTGCCTGGCCATCCTCGTCCTGCGCAGCGCGACCCGGAGCACCCGAGCACCCTGCCCGTGCCGTTTGGTCCCGTCATCCCCGTCATCGCCGTCCTCGTCAGCCTCTGGCTCCTCGTCCAGGCCGACCTCCACAAGATCCTCTTCGGCCTCGGCGGCCTCCTGATCGCCGTGCCGTTCTACTTCCTCATGCGCAAGCAGTACCTGCAGCGCTGAGAAAATCCGCCTGACCGTCATTTCGATGATGACCGTCAGGCGGATTTTTCGCTGGAGGAGATTGACGGGGATGGCAGGCAGGAATTTTGCTGATTCCGTCGAATCTACTTAATAAACAACAATCCGAGCCTCATTTCGCCCTAATTTGTACCGCAAAAGCCGCTGCAATCGGCGAAAATAAGGAATCCAGGTAATAGGGGGCGAATTGTCAAGCTAAGTGCAACACCTTTGAGGAATAGACCTCATATGGTGTTTTGTAGCCAAGGCACTTTCTGGGGCGCAGGTTCAGCTCATGGTACTTCCGTTGGATGTAATCCTCTGGCGTATCCGTGATGTCCTTGCTTTTCGGGAAGAACTCCCTTAAAAGGCCATTGGTGTTTTCATTGGTCCCACGCTCCCATGGATGGTGCGGAGCAGGAAAGTAGAACGTCATCCCGTGATGCCGTAGTTTCCGAAGTACGAACTTCGCTGAAGCTCCTGGCGGGTTCAGCAGTCCTGCGTGGATAGCACGGTAGATCGTCGGAACGCTGACGAGACGGCAGCCATGCTCCAACTGGGATCCGTCCGACAATCTCCTCTGGCGACCAGTGGTACTCCAAGATGCAGATTTGGAAGGAGTGCAGAGGTGTATGCTCAAGGCGCTTATGCGGATGACAGGCTTCCCTGCGCTGCTTGTAGAGCGTTTGCGCGGTCAACGGGCAGTATACGACATAGGCTGGCATGCGGGAGCCGCATTGCGGCGAAGCTCACGCGAGATGGTCGACTTGCTGCGCTTCAGCAGATGGGCAATCCCCGTGATAGATTTGCCCTCAGCAAGAAAAAAGAGTATCTTTTCTCGCTCTAATGGTGTAAGATGTGTGTAGTGGCACATAGGCTCTCCTTTTGTTATAAGTAGTTCTCTTCAAACACTATTATAGCAAAGAAGTCTATGTGTCATTTTAATTTGGTTGTCTAGGAGCTGTTGCACTTAGATTGTAAATCCATCGATGATAAAATAAAAGGGTGATTATATGGCGAGACGCAGGTGGGAAAACTATGGAACTCCAGTGCACATTGAAGAAATTGGTAGAACTCCATATAATAAGCTTTCTAAAGACCGAAGAAATCGAAGAAAATGTGTTTTTTTTCGTGATGGTATAAATGCATGTTATAAGTTAAGAGCACTTTGTTCGGGAACGACCGGATGTAAGTATTATAAAGAAGATCTATCACAACTAGAAGAGGGGATACAATCATTAAAAACAACAAAAAACAAAGTATGTTTAGGAAAAAAATTCGTAAAGAGAATAAATTATATGAAAAGAAATTAGCAGAAGAGGAAAAAAAGTTATCGAAATATCATAATGTTCATGATTGTTGTACTGATAAAAATAAACTAAGTGCTATACGCGTAATAAAAAAGAAGAATGGTTATAAAAGGAAGATAAATTGGTATACTGTAGATGTAATATCTGATGATGAATTTGACAAACTAAAAAATTCTAAAAAATATGATTATAAATTCATGGAAGCTTGTTGGACTGATAATATGGAACTATGTCGAATAGGAATTATGGTCTTAATTAAGAAAAAACCACAAGATAAAGAGCATTTATATTATACGTCTGTGAAGATGAAAAATTATTTTATTAAAGAAATTAGTACGCAACAAAACAGAGAAAGAAATATATTTTTCCAGTAAATAAGTATATTGCTTACCACGTTATAGCTGCACGAATAGAACAATAAGGTATTAAATATCTACAGCAGTTTACAGCTTTTAAGCCGCTTGCCCATCGCCCCAAGCCAGGGCTTGCAAGGCTTTGAGCAGAGCGCTTGAATTTATGCTACTTTGGGCTTTGGACACCAAAGTGGCGAAAAATACTTCCTTGTGGATCTGCTGGCTTAGCGCGTGCCGCAGCTCTTGCGGGCTCTTGTCCCGGTAGGTGCTCAGCCGCTCGTCCTCATACGGCAGGATCTTCATGAGAGCGTGCCCGGAATTCGTCAGGTTCAGCAGATGCTCAATCGCAGTCTTTGTGCGAACTTTGTAGCTGCCGAGCTCCCAGAACATCTTCTGCTCGTAGCAGTTCGTCTCAATGCCCCAGCGGAGCTTGTAGAGCTTGAGCGGGTAAATCGCCATATGCTTGGAGCTAGTGTTGCGGAGCCCTTTGTTCTCCTGCCAAGCAATGCTCATGTGCAGCGCCATCGGATCTATGGTGCTGAAAAAGAGACGGTACGAGCCGCTCTTGCTCAGCGTCACATAGGCATGAACGGTGCGGTCACCGAAGATGCGTGTCTTCACCAGACGGTGGGCGACAAAATAGTCGTCCATCCGACAAAGATAATTTTTGAGATCATCGGCAATCTCATCCAGCATCAGTCGCTTGCCGTACTTCGGCGGACGGCCTCGGCGGCCTGCCGTCGGACCCGGCAGTTCGAACATCGCCGTATCATGACGTGCATTGCAGATCACGTTGAGATTCGGGTAGCGGAGTGCATGCGCGAGCAGCTCACGCTTGGCATACCAGCTGTCGAAGAGCAGGATGACCTGGCGCTTTTCAAGGATTGGCATGACTTCATCGAGAAGCTGGCAGGCAAGCGTCAGCTTCGAGCTTCGCCGTTGCTCATGACGTAGCCAATCGGCACCGCGATATAACGGATCTGCTGCTTGCCTGCGTTCTCATGGATGACCGGCACGCTCATCGTCAAGCTGACAAATGCATGGCCATTGAAATAGGACTTGCCATCGTGTTTGGCGTGGTCGTACAGGATCCCTACACCGTCGAAGTGCTTGCCCCACTTGGCAATGGACGTGTCGTCCACGCTGAGCAGGATAGGCTCCTGCCGCAGTGCTCTGGCACTATGGCAAGCGCCCGCAGCGCCAAGGCCTGGCGAATGGATGCATCCGTGACGAGGCCGTTGCCAAGGGCACGGTAATAGCTGTTGAGCGATGTGTCCGTCTGCTTCAACAGGAACTGCCGGAACAGGCAGCGCACCGACGAAGCGACTCCAGAGCCAGCTGAGCAATGAGAAGCCACGCCAGCAAATGGCGCGTCGGTCTCGTTGCAGCGAGAAACAAGGAAGAAAAAATCGTCAAGAGTTTGTCAACTGTTGACTGACTGGTGTATAATTGAGACATCACGTAGCACCTCTCGTGTTTGGTTTGTGGTGAATCTATTATACACCGGCAGGGACTACGTGATTTTATTATGTCTCAAAAGCTGTAAACTGCTGTATATATATAATATGAAAAAGTCGAAGGATATAGTCGTATAGGAGCATTTTATATGTCGAAGTTACAGGATCGATTAGGAACAGCTTGTCATGTTGAAGTACATACTAGACAATCACGCGATAGCGTGATGCTTTTGTGCCGGTTGAACCAGACGTTACTGCACCGCGCGATCGCAAATCTGGCATTACTTTTTCTCATGGAAATAATGTATCTATTCCGCAGCGGACACTTAAAGAAAATAGCAGCAGATATGATCGACTGCCTGATGAGAAGAATCGTGCAGGACTCTATGATACTATTACGATCGAGGATGAGAGTGGCGAGTCATATACGGAGTTTCTGGACTTTGAAATTAGGAATGTTCCCGATGTATTTAATCAATTTAGAGGCAAGCTTCTAGGGGCAAAGGTAGCATATCTTGGTTTTACGTATAAGCTCATCAATATAGAAAAGGCAGGATATCATAAAGGAAAAATCATTAAACATAGTATTAAGAAAGATACTAGTAGTACCAGCATTTTCAGAAGAAATATAAAAAACGACATAAAAATCTATCCTCCAAAGCAGGAATCTTTTTATCTCGATAAAAAGATGATAATCTTTCTACACGAGAAACATCATTCCTGTTGTGGTGAGAAAATAAAACCAATTACATTTCATCTTCTTTATCATAAAAAAGACAAAGAGGTTCGAAGCAAACTTCAACTAATGTATTGTAAACATTGTGGGAAGTATTATATGAATCACAATTTTTATAGTTCATATTTTGCAAATAAAGATTTGAATGATATAAAGATTGAACGTATAGAAGATCTAAACGTTGATTATAATAAGAAGAAATCTAAGGAAACTAATTATTTATTTAAAGATGAAGATAAAATTGAAGATAAATCATTATATCATTTATATACGATTGAAGATCCTATTTGGGAATATATCATAAAACATGGAGTCATATTAATGTCAGATAATGAGATCTGTAAATATTTTCTTGATAATACGGAAGGTATTCAGTGCTATGACATTGATATTCCAGAGTACGGTCCAATTCGATTTATATATCTTGTTAAAACCAGATTCTTTTACACAACTCAGTTACAAGCTGCTAAATTAATAGATAAACTTAGCATGCAGAAAATCAATGATTTAGGCATAAGATTTTTGCTAGATAATAAAGTTATCAAGAACGCAAGGTTCTACAATGATGAATGTGTAGAATGGATCTATAAAAAGAAGTAACTTGATAAGGTACAACGATTGTTATGTGGAGGATATCATGAAAGGTATTTTTAAATTTATGCGAAATATGAAATTGGTCATGAAGTCGGGGATGATATTATCAGCATGTATGATACTGACAGCATCACCAGCATTCGCAAATAGAGAGCCTGTCTTCACCTCGGACTATGGCGGAACTAAGATTAGTTGTTCTGTTTATAAAGAGCAAGTGAAGCTTTCTGGGGTAAAAGCCAATGATACGATTCGTGAGATCAAAAATATCTTAGGTGAACCTTCTTTTGTAGATCGGAGAGATCATAATATCATGTATTCATATCGCTCGTTGAGGGTCTATCTTGTCGACTTTGGTGGAAACGGTGGCTACACGGTAGATAAAATTGAAAGTTCGACTCCAGGAGCATTTACACCAGATGGCGTAGGGGTAGGCATGTCAGAGTCGGTTCTCTCCGATGTTTATGGAACGGCCGATAGTGTATGCACGAAGACATATAACTTCCCGAAGCTTTCTGATGAATTAAATCAAAAGAATCAAGGTAAGCTAAATGAAACGATCTATACCTATAATGCAAATGAAGGCTTATCTATGTCCTTTACGGTAAAGAATGGAATCATAAAAGAGATTTCTATTTTCCAGGATGAATGATTTCAGTTTATAGCAGGAATTCGACAATCTAAGCAGAATGTAATAGTTATGAGGAATACGTATGTATACGAAATGAATCATCTATTGCCAAGCTATCGTTAAGTCAGGAAAGGAACTGATACCGTTATTTTGGTAGCAGTGCTTTTTTTAATGATGCTACGAAAAGGGAGCGGAGCTTGGTAATATGTTGGTATGAATTTTGAAGAGACTGACTGCTGGCATATAGATAGGACGGGAATATTATGACGGAGTTTGCACCAGGAATGCGTGTCATCATCCGCGATGAAGAGTGGATGGTCAAGAAAGTGGAACGAAACAGCATGGGAAACCATGCACTGTATTGCTGGGGAATATCATCCTTGGTCAAGGATAAGGAAGCAATTTTCCTAGATGATATCGAGTCGATTATACCGGTAGATCCGACAAAGGTGAAATTGGTCATCGACCAGTCATCGCATTATTG
>ENA-OQEN01000165-OQEN01000165.1-human-gut-metagenome-genome-assembly--contig:-NODE-165-length-28836-cov-3.212059_pt1 | contig 28836 bp, 33 predicted proteins | sample MGYA00242791_ERZ504627 | MGnify/ENA primary metagenome ERZ504627 (study PRJEB26092, sample SAMD00036316) | human gut metagenome | host: Homo sapiens | study: EMG produced TPA metagenomics assembly of... | reverse complement strand
CTCCGTGTAAGTGAACGCAAGGCTTACCGCAATTGTGCAGCCGCGCAGACGGCAGCGGAGATTAAGGCGGCAATGACCCCTGCTTTTTCGCGTGATGCGTTCCCTGAAGCCCGGTACATGTTATCAAAAGCGACAGCAAAGCCGGCAGGAATGCACCCGACTGCGAAAAAGCCTGCCGTGTCAACAACCCGATATTGCTGCCCGGGAACGGATACAATCTGTATGTTTCAAACTCACTTGATGCCGTCAGAATCGAAACAGCAAGCACAATCAGCAGCAGCAAAGCGAAGCATTTTGCCGTCCGTCCTATGGTTTCAAAACCGAGCCATGCAACAAAAAGCACCGTCGGAAGCACATACATTGCAAGTTTGCCGTAGCCGATGCCGTTGAAAAACAAGCCGTGCAGCACTTGGATGAACCCGCTTAGCGGTGAGTATGCCGCAGCGAGCAGGCAAAGCATCAGCACAAGTGTGACCGCCGCGCCGATCGTACCTCCGAATGCGGACAGAATGAGTTCCGAAAGATTTTTTGCTCCGCTGCGCCGCATTGCCGCAAGCACGATGATAAAAAAAACGAGTGCAATGATTCCGCCGACAGGAAGCGTGATATAAGCCGCATTGCCGCAGGCATAGGTATTTTTTGTGTCAAACGTGAGCAGCCCGCTCGTACACATCGCAATTGCCGCAATCGATATGCCCTCGCGGACGCCGATGCGCCCTTCTCTGAGATTCATAAGCCCCTCCCGAAAGCCGTTCCCGAAAGCCGGTTTTTGAATTTCCGTTTAACGGCAAAACCTGATTCGGGCTCATGCGCTTATCCACGCGTTTAAAACAGCGTTTCAAAAAATTTTTCATGATTTTCCTTCCTGTTTGGGCAGCGTATCTCCGTGCGTATTCATGTAATCCTCCGCTCTGTGATGCATTCCGAGTTTTCCGCGAATAACGAACGGCCGTTTCGAGAGCGTTTTCGGTGCAAAAGGCGCAAGGAACGGAACGCCGAACGATTTCATGTTTGCAAGGTACGCCGTAAACACAACCAGTGCCGCCGCAAGTCCGAGCAGCCCCCCGAGCCACGCTGCAATTACGAACGCGATGCGCAAATACGATGCAGCGATTTGTGTTGAATAATCCGGAACGCAGAAGTTTCCGAGTCCCGACAGCAACGATGATGAGCATTACGGAGCTTGCAAGATTCGCTGCCACCGCCGCCTGCCCGAGTATCAATCCGCCGATTACGCCGATCGCCTGCCCGATGCTGCCGGGAACGCGCATTCCCGCTTCCCTTATCAACTGAAAAACAAAAAGCAGCAGCAGCATTTCAAACGGGAGCGGTTCAAAAACCATCTTTCGCGACTGTATGACGGTGCTCAGCACTTCCGTTGAAAGCAGCCCCTGATGATACAGCGCAAGCGCAACAAAGTATCCCGGCAGCAAAAGCGAAATCAGAACTCCCGCATAACGCACGATGCGCAGAAGTGTTCCGAGAGGCTTCCGCATGTAAATATCCTCCGGACTGTTCATGAGCGCGGAAAGCGTTATCGGCATGATAAGCGCGAACGGGCTTCCGTCCGCAATTATTGAAACCGCGCCCTGCATTATGAAGGATGCGACCCTGTCCGGTCTCTCGGTTGCGAGTGTTTGCGGAATCGGCGAGAAGCCGTCACCCTCAATAAGCTGGTCAAGCATCCCGGTATCTATGATTGTGCGCGCGTTCACCTTTGCCAGCCGCCGTTTAACTTCCTCGATAAGTGTGCGGTTCGCGACGCCGTCCCGATACATAACGGCAATTCTTATATTGTTATCGCACCCGGCGGGACGAAACTCAACAACAAGATCATCCGAATGAATGATTCGTCTGACAAGCGTTATATTCGTTCTCAGGTTCTCCGTGAACCCTTCCTTCGGTCCGCGCACGATTTTTCATTATCCGTTGTTGAAACGCTGCGCTTTTCAAACCCGCGGGTCTCCGGAATAATTGCTTCGGATGCACCCTGCACGAAAAGGGCGGCTTTACCGTCCGTTATTGCCGTTATAACAAGGTTAAGATCACTTTCCGTACCTATTTCGCTGACTTGCAGGATATTATTGATTATGCCTTCGCTGCTTGTATCCGCATCCTGCTTTGCCGTCATTAACGGACGCATTATGAAATCCGCAATCGTTTCATCGCTTGCCATTCCGTTCATATACACAATCAATGCGGATGTTTTCCCCGCAATATTGAGTCGACGGAAGATAACATCGGTGTTTATATCCGCACGGAACACATTCCGAAGCTCCGCTTCCGCAGCGTTTATATCCGCAGGCACGGGGCGAAACTCGGGTTCCCCCTGCGGTGCAATATCCTTCCAGCCGCCGAAGCTTTTCGGCTCCCCCGCTTCACGTTCGGTGAGTTCATATCGCATATCGTGCCTGTCAAAGGCAAAGAAACGCTCCAACCTGCCGCGAATGCCTTCCCCGCCCCGGTCGCTTTCATGATTGTTTGATTCGTTATTTGATTCGGGTTTCATAAGCTTCTCCGCTCCCTGATTCATTCGTGTTTTCCGTTTTTCCGAACTGATACCGTTCCGCGCCGTTTCACCCAATGCATCCGCAAGCGTCGATTTTTACGCAGAGAACGTTTTGTTCGGCCTTTCCCGATTTAGCTTTTCTCCGCTTTGTTCCGTTTATGCAAATTACGCAAATCCGTGCCGCGGCCGCAAATTTCGCGCCGTTCGGAATGTTTCCGACGGTCCGCTTCATATAATCAAAACGGAAACAATCAATCAGACGGAGGATCTGCAATGAAAATAATGGTAATATCAAAAAAACCCTCATCTGGGCGGCGACGGTGCTGCTTGTCATTGTTGCCGCAATTGCATTTGCGGTCTTTTCCGGCAGGGACAGCGGCGCGAACCCGACCGTCCGACCGGAGGCAAACCGCAGTCGAACCTTAATCTGCCGAGTTCGGCAGCGGGCAGCGGTGTTGAACAGTATGAACTTGAAGTGCTTGCGGGGTTGATGAAGGAGCTGCCCGTTTACAGCGTTTCGCGGAGCGACAAGCGCATCGCGCTTACAATCGACGCTGCATGGGAGGATGACAAAACGGACTTTATTCTTGATACCCTGAAGGAATACGACATCAAGGCAACTTTTTTCCTTTGCGGTTTCTGGGTGAACGACTACCCCGACAAGGTGAAGGCAATTTCCGATGCCGGTCACGAAATCGGCAATCACTCCCTCACCCATCCGCACATGAGCAAACTTTCGCCCGAGCAAATGAAAAGTGAACTTTCACAGTTCGACGATCTGCTTGAACCCATCATCGGCAGGCGAACAAAGCTTTTCCGCGCACCCTACGGCGAATATGACGACAGAGTTATTAAAACCGTTCGTGAAGCGGGTTACGAGGTCATTCAGTGGAATATTGACACCGTTGACTGGAAGCCCGAGCGTTCCGCGCAGACGATTCTTGACACCGTGCTTCCGAAACTTTCGGACGGTTCGATCATCCTCTGCCACAACAACGGCTATAAGATAGAGCAGTATCTTCCGACGCTTATTGAGTCCGCGCTTGCTCAGGGATACAGCTTTGTTACCGTCAGCGACCTGCTTTTGGACGGCGAAACCCTTATCGATGTGAACGGTGTGCAAAAACCGGCTCAATGACACGGCAGCGCCGCAGTACCATACGGCACAGCGGCAGTGCCGCACTTCGGCAGGGGTGGTTTATGTTCACCCCGCCGTTTTTTGCTTATTTTTATTTATATTATGTATTGCGCAAAATTGTGAAACGATTCCGATTTTGATAAAAAAGACTTGAAAAAACCGACCGTTGCGGTATATTATGGTTGTCAATCATTTACAGCCGCATCACCCTGTGTTATAATAAATCATTGTGGATACTGCCCGGGACGCTTCATATGCGGTGCGTTTTTTTGCTGCATTGAGCGTTTGCTTGGATGCTATCCCTCAGGAAAAAGCCGGAAAAGTCTTTTTTGCGGCGCAGAAGCCCTGCTTTGCGGGCATTGCTGCAAAAATTTTAATCGGCGTTTTCTCGGCACACTAATCGGACAGAAGTACCGATGCAGATATATTTGGAGGATTATATGTCAGAACTCACAAACATTGAAAACGGCAAAGTCAAGCTCAGCCTCAAAATCCCCGCAGAGGATTACCGCAGAGCATTGGAAAGTGCGTACCGCAGGACCGGTGCACATTACAACATTCCCGGTTTCCGCAAGGGCAAAGTGCCCCGCAAGGTTATTGAAGCAACCTACGGCGTGAACGTTTTTTGGGATGAGGAATTCGATTCACTCGTTCAAAGCGTTTATTCCGATGCGCTTGCCGAACACAATCTCGTGCCCGAGATTCAGCCGAACATTGAGTTCACCGAAGTATCCGAGCAGGACGCGTCAGCTTCACCGCGGAAGTTGTTCTCCACCCGACGGTCAAGCTCGGCCAATACAAGGGAATAGAAGCACCCGTTATTGAATATAATGTTACGGACGAAGAAGTTTCCGCAGAGATTCAGAAAAAGCTCAACGAGATGGCGACCGAAGCAGCCGTTGAGGATCGTCCCGTTCGTCAGGGCGATATCGTAACCCTCGATTTTGCGGGATTCATGGGCGATGAACAGTTCGAAGGCGGCACTGCCGAAGGCTATAAGCTCAAAATCGGTTCCGGCTCCTTCATTCCCGGATTTGAAGAGCAGATGGTCGGCATGAACATCGGCGACGAGCGTGACATCAACGTCACCTTCCCCGAGGATTACCATGCGGAAAACCTTGCGGGCAAGCCCGTTGTTTTCAAGGTCAAGGTTCACGCAATCACCGAAGAAAACGTTCCCGAACTGAATGATGAATTCGTTCAGGATATTTCAGAATGCTCCACCGTTGACGAATACACCGCTTATGTTCGCGGCGATCTTGAAAAGCGCGCCGCCGAAAGAGCAAAGAACGAGCGCACCGACCTCATCCTTCAGAAAGTCATCGACAATGCGGAAGTTGAAATTCACGGCGATATCGTCTCCGCAGAGGTTGACATGCAGATCGACAGGTTCGACAAGCAGCTTCAGTCCTTCGGCGCAGATCTCAAGAGCTACCTTGAATATGCACACCTTTCCATTGAAGATATGCGCAAGGATTATGAGCAGGCCGCTCAGCGTCAGCTCAAATCCCAGTACGTTATGATGGCAATCATCGACGCGGAAAAGCTCGAGCCCACCGACGAGGATTTCCGCGAGGTTATCGCAATGAGCGACACTGCAAAGCAGCAGCATTGGGATGACGAAAAAATCGATGCCGAACTTAAGGACAACCGCATGAAATATGCCGTATCCGCGCTTTACAACGCCGCAGTCAAAATGCTTGTTGCAAACGCCGTTGTTCCCGCAGCAGCTCCCGCGGAAGAAGCACCCGCAGCGGAATAAATCCTTTACGCGGAACACAGCTTTTTCGGCTCCCGGGGATACGGAAAACATCGGTCGGTTGACTTCAACCGACAGTTTTCGGGCATTTGCGGGAGCCTTTTAAAACCTGAGCATGATACTTGCATCTGCCGCATCTGCCGCAAATGCTTGTTTCGTGCGAAGTAACTCTTTCAACTCGGCGCACACGGTCGGCCCGTGCACCGCACAAAAAACTTTTATTTCGGAGGTCAACATGAGCAGCTTAATTCCCATCGTTGTTGAACAAACCAACAAAGGCGAAAGGTCATACGATATTTATTCCCGTCTGCTGAAGGACCGCATCATCTTTTTGGGCGGCGTTGTGGATGACGACACCGCCAACCTCATCATTGCGCAGATGCTCTTCCTTGAAGCGGATGACCCCGACAAGGACATTTATCTTTACATCAACAGTCCGGGCGCAGCGTTTCCGCCGGCATGGCAATTTACGATACCATGCAATATATTCGCTGCGAAGTTTCCACGATCTGCATCGGAATGGCCGCTTCCATGGGCGCATTCCTGCTTGCTGCGGGCGCAAAGGGTAAGCGCCGCTCCCTGCCCAACAGTGAGATAATGATACATCAGCCTCCGGCGGCGCACAGGGGCAGGCATCGGATATTAAGATTCATGCCGAACAGATCCTGCGCATTCGCAAAAAGCTGAATGCTATACTTGCCGCGCGCACCGGCCAGCCCGTTTCCCGCATTGAACTTGACACCGAGCGCGACAACTATATGACCGCCGACGAAGCTCTTGCATACGGGCTTATCGACGAAATCGTTCAGCCCAAGAGATAAAATCATTTTTTTGCGGCCGCAGCCGCTGTTCAATGCGGAATGCTCATATTGATTTTGCGTTAAGCCGAAGCAGGCTCGGACGAAACGGTCTTTCATGCAGTGGCTGAAGGTTTAATCGGAGCTTTTCGGAATAAATGCTGATTTGATTATTCAGCATACCCCCTGAAATAACACGCCTGTTTTTCAGGCGTTTCGTAGGAGAATATTAATCAGAATGGCAAAACACAGTGACAACGATACAATCAAATGCTCTTTTTGCGGAAAAAGCCGCGATGAGGTAGATCGTATCCTTGCCGGCCCGGGCGTTTACATTTGCAACGAATGCATTCAGCTCTGCCGGGAAATTCTTGAAGAGGAGCCTGCCCTTGCCCGACACGGAATTGCGGCGGAAGCTCCGCACGAACTGCCGAAACCCGTTGACATCGTAAAAACCCTCAACGATTACGTTATCGGCCAGGATCATGCAAAGCGCGCACTTGCTGTTGCGGTATATAACCACTACAAACGCATTTATGCCAAGGAAACAAAGACGGATGCCGAACTCGGCAAGAGCAATATCGTCATGCTCGGACCGACCGGCTGCGGCAAAACCCTGCTTGCGGAAACGCTTGCAAAGGTGCTTGACGTTCCGTTTGCCGTTGCGGATGCAACCGCACTCACGGAAGCGGGTTATGTCGGCGAGGATGTTGAAAACATTCTGCTCAAGCTTCTGCAAGCCTGCGACTATGATGTTGAGCGCGCACAAAAAGGCATTATATACATCGATGAAATCGATAAAATTGCCCGCAAGAGCGAAAACCCGTCCATTACACGCGATGTATCGGGCGAGGGTGTTCAGCAGGCTTTGCTGAAAATTCTTGAAGGCACCGTTGCCTCCGTCCCCCCGCAGGGCGGCAGGAAGCACCCGCATCAGGAGTTCATTCAGATAGACACAACAAATATCCTGTTCATCTGCGGCGGCGCATTTGCGGGAATTGAAAACATTATTCAAAAACGCACGGGCAAAAAGAACATGGGCTTCGGTGCGGATATTCGCTCCAATATCAAAAAGGATATCGGCGAAACCCTTAAGGACATCCTGCCCGAGGATCTGCTTAAGTTCGGACTCATTCCCGAATTCATCGGCAGGGTTCCAATAATTGTGACGCTTGAACAGCTTACCGAGGAAGCGATGATAAGCATCCTTACCCAGCCCAAAAATGCGCTTGTAAAGCAATACATGCGCCTTTTCGAAATGGATAATGTTGAACTTGAATTCGACGAAGATGCACTTAAAGAAATTGCACATCTTACCATCCTCCGCAACACGGGTGCAAGAGGACTGCGTGCAATTCTTGAAGACATCATGCTCCCCGTAATGTATGAAATTCCTTCCCGTGAGGACGTTGCAAAGGTCATAATCACCAAGGATGCCGCTCTTAAGCATTCCGAACCGATTCTTGTACTTAAGTCCTCCGAGCCGGAAGGAAAAACGGCATAACAAAAACAAACATAGAAATTCATCGGCGGCGGGCAACTGCCGCCGATGGTTAATTGACCGCTCATTAATTGCTTCAGGAGAATTTTGATATGAAAATTGTTCGCTTTCGCTTAAAACCCGAAGCCGAAACCTTCTACGGCGTACTTGACGGACTGAGCATAAAAAGGCTCTCGGCAGAACCGTATGCCGGGCTGCATTTTACCGGAGATGAATATGCTGCCGACAGCGTTATTTTTGATGCACCGTGCGAACCTTCGAAAATTGTTGCCGTCGGAAAGAATTATCGAGCCCATGCGGATGAAATGGGCGAAGGTTTTCCCCCGGAACCGCTGCTTTTTTTGAAGCCGTCAACAAGTGTCATTGCCTGCGGAGAGGCCGTCATTTACCCCGAAATCAGCCATAGGCTCGATTACGAAGCGAGCTTGCCGTTGTCATCGGCAAACGGGCACATAACGTTCAAAAAGGCAGCTCAGCCGAGTACATTTTCGGTTATACCTGCCTTAACGACGTCACTGCACGCGACATTCAAAAGTCCGATCCCCAGTGGACGCGCGGCAAGGGCTTTGATACTTTCTGCCCGACAGGGCCGTATATCGAAACGGAGTTCAGCCCCGAAACCGCGGAGATAACGACGCTGCTGAACGGCAAAATCGTTCAGCATTCACCCGTTTCCGCCATGATGCACGGTATCGACAAGCTGATTTGTTACATCACTCAATGCATGACGCTGCTGCCGGGCGATATTATTGCAACGGGTACGCCTTCGGGCATCGGCTCCATGCAGCGCGGCGACACGGTTGAGGTTCGCATCACGGGACTCGGCACGCTCCGCAACATTGTTCGCTGAATATGCCTGCATTGCGGGCGCATGTTTCGAGGGCATAATACGCATTATAAAGGATTTGACTTACGGAACCGTTCGTGACCAAGCGGTTCCGTAAATAAAAGGTAAAAAATGGACGGACTCACTCTCGCCCGCTCCGTGGCGGAAATTCAATGCCTTGCCGGCGGAAAAGTTGAAAAGATTCAGCAGCCCGAAAAGGATGAGCTGCTTTTTGTTGTTCATCCTGCGGAAAAAACGAAAGGCTGCTTATCTCCGCTTCACCGGAAAATTGCCGCATTCAACTGACGGAAGCAAGACCCGCCTCGCCTGTTGATGCACCGATTTTTCTGATGCTGCTGCGCAAATACCTGCTTAACGCAAGGATAAATTCGATTCGTCAGCCGAATTCGGACAGGGTCGTTGTGGTCGAATTCGAAGCTTTGAATGAGCTGCGTGACTGCACTCGTTTCTTTCTGCATTGCGAAATTATGGGCAAGCACTCAAACATCATACTTGTTGACGGGAACGGGCGCATTGTGGATGCTGTTCGCCGAGTTTCGCCGTCAATGAGCAGCGTGCGTCTTATTCTGCCGAAGCTTGAGTATTCCGCGCCCCCCACACAGGACAAGCTTGACCCCGCAAAGGCTGCGGCGGAGGATTTTTTGAACGTTCTTTCGGATGCACCGCGCCCCGACAAGGCACTTTCCGCTGCATTTTTCGGGCTTTCGCGTCAATTGCAGCACTGCTTTTGACAGATGCGCCGCCGAAGCAAAATCGCGCCCCGTTCATTCGGATGCGATCGAAACCGTTTCCGATTGCCTTGCGGGTTTTTATCGTGACCTTCTTAATGCGCGAACCGTGCCCTGCATTGCGTTGCTTCCGAGCGGCGGACGAATTCTGCTGCCGTTCCGCCCATTCGGGCTTGAATGCCGCGAGTTTTCGACACTCGGAGCAGCGGCGGACGAATTCTATCGCTCCCGCGCCGAAAACGAAAGCATTAAGCGGCGAACGGCGGCCGTTGAACGAGTCATTTCCAATGCTGTTCAGCGGCTTGAACGCAAGATCGAGAAATTCAACCTTGCAATATGCGACGAAGCGGAACTTGAGAAACTTCGGCATTTCGGCGAATTGCTGACGGCAAACCTTCACGCGCTTCCGCCGCGCGCCGAAAATGCAAAGGTGCTTGACTATTATCGGGATCCTCCGGAATACATCGTCATTCCGCTTGACAACTCCGTTTCGCCTGCGGATAATGCACAAAAGTATTATAAGCAATACCGCAAAGGCAAGGTTGCACGCGAAACAGCCGTTGTTCAGCGCGAAACAGCCGTGGCCGAACTGAGCTATCTCCGCGGGCTGCACTGCGATCTTTCAAACTGCGCTTCCGAATCCGATTTGAACGAAATTCGACAGGAACTTGTTGAGCAGGGTCTTATACGCGACAGCTCCCGCCGCAAAGCGGAACGCGGCAAACCGAGTAAAAACGGAAAAGGAGCAAAAGGTTCAAAGCTTCCCCCGTCACGCCCGCATAAGTATCTTTCCTCCGACGGCATCGAAATCTTTGTCGGCAAGAATAATACTCAGAACGATAGGCTGACGTTCAAACAATCCGCGCCCGAGGACACATGGCTGCACACCAAGGACATTCACGGTTCGCATGTGATCATCCGTTTCGCAGGTGAAATACCTCCGAAAACCCTCGAAGAAGCGGCTGCGCTTGCCGCTTACTACTCGCAGGCACGCGGTTCATCCGCCGTTCCGGTGGATTACACCAAGCGCAGGTACGTCAAAAAACCGAGCGGTGCAAAACCCGGTTCGGTTATCTATACAAATCAGCGCACGTTGATAATCACGCCCGATGAGGATATGATAAACTCGCTTAAAAAGCTGAATTGACGAACGCCGACTGAATCGCAGGAGCTGTGTCGGTCTGACACTGCACCTGCCGATATTTTTAAATCAGTTACGCAAGCATATTCCGCACCTGCTCGAGATTATTCCCGAACAGTGCGGAATTTATTGCATTTGCAATTATTCCCGCCATATCCTCAACGATAACGTCTATATCCTTCGGCGTAACAATAAAATCACCCATATGCTTTGCAATGACCTGCTCCGCAAGCTCTCTTAGCCTTTCCTCATCGCCGTGAAGCCCCGTTTCGTCCGCAATGAGACTTATTGTATCCTGTGAAATCGTACTCGCATAAACAACGAGAGGAACACCGACGGCAATAACCGGAACACCGAGGTTTGCGCGGCTCAAATCCGCTCTTGTGTTGCCGACCCCGGAACCCGCTTATGCCTGAATCCGAAAGCTGTATGGTTGTGCTTATCCGCGCTGCGCGCCTTGAGGCAAGCGCATCAACGGCAATTATCAGATCCGGCTTCACCTTGTTCGCAACGCCGAACACAATATCCATCGTTTCAACGCCCGTCACGCCCAACACGCCCGGAGCTATTGCGCACACACTCGGAATATCAAAATCAAATGCTTCCGGCATGTGCTCCTTGATATGCCTTGTTACAAAAACCCGCTCTGCAACACGCGGGCCGAGGGAATCAGGCGTCACTCCGCGATTGCCGAGCCGACAACAAGCACAGTGCCGCTTTTAAGCCTTGTTTCCGGCAGCGGGATTAACTCTGTAAGCTCGCGCCGCAGGCATTGCGACACATGCGCAAACAAATCAAGCGGACGCTGCGTCAGAGCCTCTGCATCAAGCGTGACGTATTTGCCCTGCGCTTTGCCGAGTTTATGTGCCGCAGTATCGCTCAATATCTCAATGCGCTTAATCTTTATTTCACCGTCATTCGTCTCCTCTTCGCGAATGCCTTCAATATCCGGGTTAAGTTCCCGCATTTCCGCTGCAAGATCTGTATATCTTCCCATTTTGCCCCCAATATAACTGAAATCAAATGCCTCACGCGCAATCGGGATTTTAAGCTGCCGAAAACCTCTCCCTGCTTTATCAGTAACCCGACCTGCCGGCAATTGTCCTGAATTATTCTGCACAATGCAAAGCGGGATTATGAACAAAAATGCTTTCAACACATAATATATTGATTTTCCCTCCATATATTGCAAAAAAGGCTTGCATCTTGCGCAACATGGTGATATAATTAACTTTGTTCGAGTATTTAAAGGAGGTGAACCGATTTGGCAAACATTAAGTCAGCACTGAAGCGCGTTAAGGTATCCCGCGAGCAGAATCTTCGCAACCGCATGATCAGCTCCGCAGTCAAAACCGCTATCAAAAAGTTTGACAAGGCTTTGGAGTCTAAAGACGAGGCTGCTATTGAAGAAGCATACACCGCCGCAGTCAGCAAGGTAGACAAAGCTGTCACCAAGGGCGTTATCCATAAGAACGCAGCCAATCGTAAAAAGCTCAGCTTGCTAAAAAGCATGATGCCAAATAAGGTTTATCGCTGCGATTGACCGGATTCCGAAGACCGATGCTTGCATCGGTCTTTTTCCTTTATTCTGTTTTTATTTATTCTTTTTTTATTCAAAAAGATTCACATGCAGGTGTCGCTGTTCAGGAAATCGGCTCAATGTCAATTGTCGGATGCCCCTCTTCTGTCGGCTGACATTGTGTTCTGAAAAACACCCCCGCCGGGTATTGACCGGCAGGGGTGTTTCCTTAACAATCGATAAAAGTGACCGAAAGCAGTGTCATTCAAACCTTATGCTCTCTGCAACGCGCTTGGAAAGGCTTGCAGAGTCCTCATAAGCATATGAGAGTTCGACAGCCACGTAAACAGGAGTATTCGTGGTGTAGGATACAGCAACAGGACAGCTGAAGGGGTGGAATTCCCGCTCGCCCATCCATGATGAAATCTCGTGTATTGACGAGGTATATGCACTTTCACAGTTCGATGAATCGCCGTCAACGGGATGAAAATTATCCCAGTTAACAAGCTTGATGCGTCCGAGAGCCGCTGTGCTGTAGACTGATTTTACACCGTACTCTTTATAATCATCGGGTGAATACGGATAGAATCCGACAGCTCCGGCAATCTTGCCGTTTTCATCATAGAGAACTTCGCGCTCAACCATAGAATTGCAGTAATCCATAAAATCCGGATCGGAGCGGGGACTTTCTTCGTGCTTAACCGTCCAGCCTTCCGGCAGGTCGAACGTAACGCTGAAAGCGCGGGTTGAGTCCGTTGCCGGAAAATCAACCTTGACCTTTTGGCAGGGTTTCGTGTATTCGCCGACAACGGGTACGGGTGTTGCGGGCGGATCCGTCGGGTTTACAAACGGAGTGGCCGTTTCTTCCGGAGCGGGTGTTGCCGTTGCGGAGACTGTCGGAACTTCCGTTTGCGGAACGGGGGTTGAATTCGAACCCGTCTGCTTTGCGGCTTGCCGCTGCAAGCCGAAAGAGTGAGGGCAGAACCGAGCGCGAACGCAGCGGCGAATGCTGCGGCAAGTGTGCGCTTTGCATGGGTGCGGAGAGCATGAATGATATGTTTTTTCATTTTTAAAACCTTTCTGTCAAAATTAATTGACTTTTCTTAAGAAGTTTGGAACGAGCCTCGTTTCCTGCTCCGATAACTATTATAGCGAGGTGTTTTGAAAAATGCAATGGTTTTGCACCCCTGAAAATGCAAATGTCGAAATATTTACAAATATCGTTAACAGATTGGCCATATTTTCTTAATAGTTCGGCCGCAATTCGGTATATGCTGCTGTCGTTCGATGGAATAAAAATGAACAGCACCGCCTGCGGAAAATTCCGGCGGGCGGTGCTGCTCGGTAAAGTTAACTATAGAATGACATGTTGGGAATGCTAAGTATCAGTAGTTTATGCAAAAAATCACCATTCAAAACCCGCCATGATTTTTTCAAGCGCATCGACAGCGGCAGCGCCGCCCGAGACAACGCCGTAACCGACGTTTGCAAGATTTCCGACAAGCTCCGCAAGCTTTGCCGATGAGTATTTTTTTGCGGCTGTGCAAGCCTTTGTGTTGGCGTAGCGGTTTCCCTCAAGCTTTGCGGCAGCAGTCTGCGCGCTGAGTCCCCCGTCCATAAGCTTCCTGCCCTCAAGCATCAGCTTAAAACGTGACTCAAGGAACGAGGCAATGCCGAGCGCAGCGTCCCTGTCCTCCAACAATCCGTGCAGCGCGCGCATTCCGTCCCTGACCTTGCCTGCCGTAAAGCAATCTATCATCGCAAAAGCCTGAAATTCAATGCTGCCGACCGTGCAGCGGGAAATTGTATCCCGTGTAATCGTCCCGCCCGGTCCGACGGTATCGATGAGCTTTTGCAGTTCGTTGCTTATTGCGGTCATATCCGTGCCGACAAGCCCGACAAAGGTTCTTGCCGTGTCCGAATCGAGCGCAGCACCCTGTTTGTTTGCCGTTTTCATGCACCATTTGATAATATCCGACAGCGGCAGCTCATCAAACTCCACCGCACGCCCGTCGGAACGGAGACGCTTTACCAAACTGTTTTTCGAATCCGCCGCACCTTTTATATTGATGAGCAGAATCGAACTCTCGGGCATTTTTTCAATATAGTCCGCAAGTCTCGGGTAATCGAGTCCCGATGCCAATCCGTTGCAGACAACAAGCCGCCTGTCGCCGAACAGCGGCAGCGTTTCGCAGGCCTCCGTAAGCGCATCCGCATCCGGTTCATACAGAACGCTCATGTTAAAAGCGCGGAAATCCTCGGGAATCAGCTTTTCGGCAGCTTTCAGCGCGCTTGCCTTAACAAACTCCTCTTCCCCCTGCAAAAGGTATGCGCCGCGAAGGCCGTCCGCAGCAATCAGTTTAAAAAAATCATTGTGGTTCATAATGTTATTATACTAAAAACCAAAGAGCCTGTAAACAGCAGCAGGCAGAATACGGCAAGTCCCGCCCTTTTTTGAAACGGACGCAGCACATACGGGGAAAGCACAAACAGCATTGCAAGGAAGAGAGCGCAGCTTGCGAGAGGAATCGTCGGAAGATCCAACGAAGCATACGGCAATGCGGAAAGAAAGCCGAGGCAGCGTTCAACAACAAAGAGCACCGCACGCGGCGCAACGGCAAGCACTGCCGCAAAACCGGGGAACGGTATGCCGATTATCAGAATTGCAATGCAAAGCACCATCACAAGCGAAAACAGCGGCACGGCAACAAGGTTGCCCGCAACGAAATACAGCGGCAGGCAGCCGAAATATGCAGCTTGAAACGGAGCAGTGGCAATGCTTGCACCGAGACAGGCCGAAACAGAACCTGCAAGCGGGATATGCGCCGAAGCGAGTGCTGTTTCAAATTGCTTTGAAAACAGTATCAGCCCGAAACACGCCGCGAATGAAAGTTGAAAGCCGACCGAATAGAGTTGAAACGGCTCAAACGCAAGTATCAGCACCGCAGCGGCGGCAAGTCCGTTCAGCGAATCCGCACGGCGGTTCAATGCACGGCAAAGCAGCGCGCATATGACCATTATTGAGGCGCGGACGATGCCCGCTGCATATACCGCAATGCAGCAATACATGATGAGCCCGATTCCGACGAATGCAGTGCGCAGCCACCGCTTGCGCTTCGGAACAAAAAGGCCGAGAATTGCGGCAATGATGCCTGTGTGAAATCCGGAAATCGCCAAAAGATGAGCCGTGCCCGTTGCTCTGTATGCCTCGGTTCTGTCGGATTGCAATGCCGTTTTGTCTCCCACGATGAGTGCGGAAACAATGCCGGCATCCGTGCCGAAAATGCGGCCGATATGCCGAACGATTGAGCTGCGCACCGATGTCAAAGCCTCCCGAACGGCAGGTTATGTTTCGATACAACGCTGATTTCGTCGACTGATGTTGAACCGTCATCGTTCAAACCGCCGCCGTATAACCTTCCCGATGCCGTTATACCCTCCGAAAGCTGTTTCAGGAATCTGCTCCGTTCCGACGAATCTGCCTTTGCCGCTCCGCAAGATAGACTTTCGGAATATAAACGCCGTCTCCGACATCTATGTTTAAATAGCCTTCCGTTATGATTTTTACTCTGCCTTCACTGCGGAAAATCTCCGCGGATGCAGATGAATGCAGCTCGCTTTTTGTGAGAATGAGTTCCGTTTCCCCGTCCGAGTATTCCGCTGAAAGTACGGTTCCCGAAACGGTATAGCTGCCGTTCGGAAGCTCAGTCGGAAGACGCAAAGCGGCAAAAAGTATTCCGACGAGTACCGAAGCCGCAAACAGCGCGGAGCGCGTATGCCGAAGCAGCGCGAACACAACCCCTGCCGCACCGCACGCTGTCATAATACATAAAACGGCAGCGCCGCCTGCGGGCATGATCCCGCAAACGGCGATACCGAGCATCAGCCCGACCGCAATCTCCGCAATCGGACGATAGTTTATAAGTTTATTTGAAGTTGGTGCATTTTGCAGCGTGTCCATTCGTTTTCCGAATGATTCTCAGTCGTGCGCACCAAAAAACTCAGCAAAGCCGCTTTCGTATTTGGGGTGATGAAAGACAGAAAGACCGTCAACGCACGATATTCGAATCAATCAGTCTGCTCAGCCGTTAAGCAATGCCATTGCCTCGATTTCAACAAGTGCACCGGCGGGCAGCGCGGCAACTTCAACGCAGCTTCTTGCCGGGAAGGGTGCGGGGATCATCATTCCGTAAAGCTTGTTGATCTTTGCAAAATCGTTCATATCCTTAACAAATACCGTTGTTTTTACGATATTTTCCATTCTTGAACCGGCAGCTTCGAGAACGGCTTTAAGGTTCGTGAGCGCCTGAATCGTTTGAGCCTCAACACCTTCAACAAGTCCGCCGACGGCGGGATCAATGCCGATCTGACCGGAAGTGAAAACCATTTTGCCGACCTTTACGCAGTGGCTGTAAGGTCCGATTGCGGCGGGCGCGTTCTGTGCATTAACAACCTGTTTCATTTTTTTCCTCCATGCAATATGTTAATTTAAATTGTTACTATAAAAACAATAGGTTATGCTCCGTACAAACAGCGAAGCCCTATTGAATTCGGCGTTTTTAGGATGAAATCACAAACTTTCCGAACAGCTTCCGTCTGCATGAGCGCGGAGCGTGTTATCGATGGAATCGTTCCAAAGTATCAGTGCATTTTCACCCGTGTCACTATAGTATTTTCGCCTTGTTCCCGCGTACCTGAACCCAAGCGCGGAATACACGCGCTGCGCTTTGTGGTTAAATTCGCGGACTTCAAGCGTCATTCGCTTTCCGCCGTTCGCTTTTGCCGTTCGCATAAGGCAAAGTATCAAATTGGTTGCAATGCCGCGGCAGCGATATTCGGCAGCAACGGCAATGTTAGTCATGTGTGCCTCATCAAACATCTGCCACATGCCGGCATAACCGACAATTTTCCCGTTGTCCTCTGCAACAACATAACTTGCAGCATCATTGCGGATAACCTCACCAATGAGGGATTCAACGCTCCACGGCTGCGAAAAGCAGCTGCATTCGATTTCATAGACCTGTTCGATATCCGGCAGCGTCATGCTGCGGTAAACAAGTTCACTCATATTTTTATTCCTTATGTATAACCTTAAAAAAGTATCAGTTTGATTCCGGCGGAGTGCAGCACGCGGTCAATGCATAGACTCTTGCTGCTCCGTGTTTTTTAAGCTCCGATGCGCACTCTTTTAGCGTTGCGCCGGTTGTTCGGACATCATCCACAAGCAGAACCGACAGCCCCGCACATTCGGGCGACGCTTCAAATGCGCCGGTCAGGTTTTTTGCATGCAATTTTGCGTTCATGCCGACCTGCGGGCTTGTGTCCCGCACACGTTTAAGCAATTCCGCACGGATATTGATATTATACCTTTCCGCCACGGATTTTGCAAGGATGAAACTTTGGTTGAAGCCGCGTTCCTTTTCCCGTCGCGGATGCAGCGGAACGGGAACGATGCAGTCAATCGGCCAATCGGCGGGGATACACATAAAGTGCGTCAAAAATTCCCGAACATAAACGGCACCGTTATACTTCAGCGCATAAACGGCGCGTTTCGAAACATCGTTATAAAACAATCCTGCGGCGTATTCATCAACGAACTCGATTCGTTCGGCCAACGGGTTCACGGCAAGACCCGCTTCACACTCCGAGCAGATTCCGTATTCATTCACAGCCGCTTCCTTTGAGCAGGAATGGCATTTCAGATGCTGCGGAAAAACGAAGTCGAGTGCTGAATTTATCCATTGTTTAAATCTTTTGTTCATATCGGTTTGCCGCTCCGGCAATATCACTCAATCAACGATATTTTGTGCAAAAACCACACATTGTTCCTTACACGTCGGGCAGGGTTTCGTTTCTCTCGCGCAAAAGTTCCAGTGCACTGTATCGCCTGCGGACGTTTGTGTTTGACACCATATATTTAATGCATCCGACCGAACCGAGAATGTAAACCTTGCTGCGCGCCCTTGTCACGGCGGTGTACAGGATGTTGCGATTAAAAAGCATGTTCGGACCGTTCACAAGCGGAAGCACGACGCAGGGGAACTCGCTGCCCTGGCTTTTGTGAACAGATATGCAGTATGCAAGGTCAATTTCTTCAAGCTGATTGAAATTGTAATCCGCAACCCGTTCATCATCAAACAGCACCGTAATGAATTTTGAGGCATTATCCACACGAAGAATCGTGCCTATATCGCCGTTGAAAACCCCTTCTCCCTCGCTGTCGTCCGCACCGAGCTTTGTTTTTCTCCACTGAATATCATAATTGTTCTTTATCTGCATCACCCTGTCACCCTCTCGGAAGGTGATTTCACCGAATTTAAATTCGGCCTTGTCATTCGCCGCCGGATTCAGCTCCGTCTGGAGCAAAGTGTTGAGGTTCACGACTCCGAGCATGTTTCCCTTCATCGGCGAAAGCACCTGCAGTTCGTTTATTTTGCCGAGATAAGCGTAATCGCCGCAAAGGTTCAGCACGGATGAAAGCGCGATATCTGCCGTGGGGCATTCATAAAACAAAAAGTCGTTTTCTTCATCAATATTATCCAAAACAGGCATTTCCCCGCGTTGATAAGATGCGCATTTGTAACGATTCGACTGCGTCCTGCCTGTCTGAAAATTTCATTCAGCCTTATGACCGGAATTACATCGGAATTCACAAGATCACGAAGCACATTGCCCGGGCCGACCGACGGCAGCTGGTCCACATCGCCCACCATTACAAGGCGTGTGCCTTTGGCCACCGCTTTCAGCAGGGAGTGAAACAGCATGACATCAACCATTGACATTTCATCAATTATAATAACATCCGCTTCAACAGGATAATCCGCGTTTCGGTTGAAAGAATTATTGTTAAAATTGTATTCAAGCAGACGGTGAAGCGTTCTTGCCTCACGCCCTGTCGTGTCGCTGATGCGTTTTGAGGCCCTGCCTGTCGGTGCCGCAAGCTCGATTTGCAGTCCGAGATGCTCCATAATCTCAATAACGAATTTCAAAATGGTGGTTTTTCCGGTTCCGGGGCCGCCGGTAACGATCAGAACTCCGTCCGTCACGGCGCGTTTCACCGCCTCGTTCTGTGCAGCTGCAAGAGTGACACCGAATTGTTTTTCGAGTCGTTTTATTTCACCGTCGATATCAAACAGGGACAGAATATCAACATTAGAGACGATATTTGAAAACAATGCAGCACAATCCGATTCGACATAATGCATATATTTCAAAAAAATGTAATCGCGTTCACCCATACGCTTTTCGACGAGAGAACTCGATTCAAGCATTTTTTCAAGCACCGCTTCCACCCGTTCCGGCACAACGCCGAGGACGTTGTTTGCCGCAAACATCACCAGCATATCCCGCGGCAGGCATGTATTGCTTCCTGCCTTGCAAGCGAAAGCGCGTATTTTATGCCCGCACGAACACGAAATTCCGATTCACGCTCATATCCGGCCTCAAATGCAATTTTATCCGCCGTCTTAAATCCGACGTTTTCAAAATCATCAATCAGACTGTACGGATTTTCCTTCACCATGCTGACGCAGTTTTCACCGTAGAGCTTGTATATTTTCATTGTCATTGCAATTGAAAGCCCAAGCTCCTGCATACCCATGATTATGTCCTGCATCGCCGCCTTTTCAATGTAGGATTCATGGATCATTTTCGCTTTTTTCGGCCCGATACCGCTGATTCTTGTGAGCTTCATCGGTTCGGTCTTAATAATTTCGAGAGTTTCCGCGCCGAACTTATCCACAAGCAGCCTTGCGGTCGCCTCGCCGATACCCTTAATAAAGCCGCTCGCAAGATAAGCGCGAACAGCTTCGGCCGAAGTCGGTATATCATTTTTATATGAAGTCACGCGGATCTGCTCGCCGTACATCGGATGCGCCGTCATATTGCCCGTCACGGTCACATGTTCGCCGTCGTTCACGGACGGCATAACGCCGACAGCGGTCAACTCTTCTCCGTCATCGCCCTTTATCCTGAGAACGGTCCACCCATTCTCCTCGTTTCGAAACTTTATGCCGGTTACTGTGCCCGTGAATTCCATGCCGCCTCGCAGTTTTAACGTCCGAACTGATGCGCCCAAACGATTTATGGGTTGATTGTATCATATTTTGCGACGATTCGCAACGGGGAAGTTGACGGCGGATCGCAACGTGATTGTTGGCGTTTTTCAGATTTTCAAATCCACGTTTTTAACGGGGCTTTCGACTTGCAGACAGTATGTATTTTCACCTCTTCATTTCCGCATTTCAAACGCAATCAGCAGCTCTGCGACATCGTTATAGCTGTTGACGCCGGCGGTTTGGCCGTTATGTTTTAGGTAGGCGTCATTAATTTTGTTATTTGCGCTGCCGAGGGGATCGTTTTTTGTACTGCTCGGTCCAACGGGAATAATCGGCAAGATCGCGAATCATTGCGGGGGTGAAGAAGCGTTCACGGACGCTGTAGAAACGTTTTTCGTCAACGGAGGCAAGCCGATTCATGCACTGCATCAGGCAAGCATTTCGCAGGAATAGCGCAGAGCGGGGTCATTCGAAAAGCCGGAGACATAATAAGCAAGAAAATTTGCCTCATCCTCCTTGCAAAGCCGAAATAGTGTGCGGTCTCATGCGCAGCGGAAGCAAACAGCAGAAGCGCGGGCTGCTCGGTGTTCACATTCGCTTCGGCAGTGTACGGAATATAGATTCCGGAAATATCAAGGCGCGAGAGCATGTTTGAAAAATGCACCGATTTTGCGGAAAAGACTGGATTGCCGAACAATTCGTTTTGACTGCCGAGCGCGGAATATGCCGTTTGAACGCTTTTGAATACTGCGGATAAAGCCGAATTCTCTGAGTTTTTGTCGTCCGCGATAAACACACCGTTTTCGTTCTCCCGAAGTCGGCTTCTGTTCTCCGCAGCCGCAGCCGCAATTTTTTCGCAGGTTGATGCAAGCATTTCCGCATAAATATCGGATGAAGCCCAATTGTCACCCGTTTCGGCAGCGGCAATGAATTCGGATTTCGCCGAGTTGACGCGCGCAAGTTCATCCGAAAATCCCAAAAGCGAAGCAGCGGGCATTCTGTAGTGATTTATTCCCCATAATGCATAGAAAAGATTCAGCATCGCGCCCGCAAACATTCCGAGCGAAATCAGGCAGCTGTAAAAGCGCATTCGATTGTGTTTCCGTTTCAGGAGTTTTGAAAACACGAGTTTGAACAGCCGCACAACGAGTGTGACCGCAAGAAGCGTGCCGACGGAAATTATCAGCACCTCGGCCACAGAAAACGGGAATATGCTGCTTGCTGCACCCAAAACCCGCGAAATCACGGGATAGATTGCGCGGCTGTATATGCGCTCCGTTTGCTGAGGACAGGGGGACAGGAGTTTTGGCGCAAACATACCCGCTGCCGCAAGCAGAACAAGAATCGGCAGGCGCAAAAGCTGATGTCGTGCCGTATACTTATTTTCATGTTTTTTGCGGCGGCGATCGCAGCGCATTTTTTGCCGTTCATGCCGCTCAACGGGCTTTTCGTATGTTTCTTCGCTGTTCCGATGTTTTTTATCCATGCTGCACCCTGCTGCCTGCTGCTGCCTTTTATTTTTGCGGACACTTCGCTTCATGCCGCACGAAATCATTATAGCACAGGCGATGCAAAAAGTATACGCATTGCGCGGCATCTTACGCACACAGTTCTTCCGAATGTATCGCTTTGAGCCAAACTGCAAATACTTTTTTCGATGAAAGGCTGGTAAAGAAATATGTTAACACTTTTTATACGAACGCTGCTTGTGTACATTTTTATGTTCGTTGTTCTCAGGCTCATGGGCAAGCGTCAGCTGAGCGATATGCAGCCGTTTGACCTTGCAATAACGCTGCTTATTGCAAACCTTGCGGCGCTTCCGATGTCCGATCCCGCGATTCCGCTGCTGTACGGAGTTGTTCCGATCATTGCAATGTTTGCGCTGCACCGCCTGATTTCGTTCATGTCGCTGAAAAGCGAAAAGCTGCGCAAACTCGTCTGCGGAAGTCCGCTTGTTATGATTTCCGGAGGGGTTGTGCGCGAGGATGCCATGCGTGCAGCTAATTACAGTTTATTTGACCTTGCCGAACAACTGCGGATGAAGGATGTGTTTTCAATCTCGCAGGTCGAGTATGCCATCCTTGAAACGGACGGCGGACTCAGCGTGCTTTTGAAAGGACCGTTTCAAACCCCGACCAACGAAGGACTGAAGCTTGAATCCGAAAAAGCCATGCCCGCATTGCTGCTTATCTGCGACGGACAGGTTCATCCGGAGGCGGTTCGGGCGGCAGGGTTGGACGAAAAAGGGTTTTACGCATTGCTGAAAAGGTTCGGGATCGACCGGGCCGAGGACTGCCTTTTTATGTCCGTTGATTCAGGCGGAATTGTTCATGTTCAGCAAAAGCAAAAAAACTGCGCAAAGGTTCGCGCACGCTTTACGAATCTGCACGAAAAAAAATGATGCCGTCTTTTGTCCGCACAAAATGCAAGGCAAAACAAAATGCATTGCCTGTCACGGAGGAACCGTATGATGAATCAGGAAAAAAAGAACAGAGAAGCGCTTAAAAATCTTGAGCCGAACGCAATGAAAAAAGAAGCAAACGCAAATATACGCAATCAGTCCGCGGTTTCTGTTGCGGCACTGGCTTTCGGAATGCTTTTGCTCGTTTTTGTATTTATTTTTTCTAACATTTATATAAAAAAACTTGAGCGGAAAATCCTTCCGATGATTGACGCCGGCTGTCATGCTGCCGAAACGGAGGACTTTTCCGCCGCTCATTCTGCCGGAGAGAGCATTTATCAGCTTCTTATGGATTCGGAACCGACGCTGAAACTGCTGTTCAGTCACCGTGATATTCTTGAAATTCAGCTTTATGCCGCCGCAATTGCCGACCTCGGTGCGGACGGCGAACGGGATGAATACATTGAAAACTTTTCCGCAATCAAGAGATGGTTCTCGTTTTTTACGGAAACAAACGACCTTTCCCTGGAAGGCATTTTTTAAGCCGAATCGGCGCCTGTTCCGTACATTGAAATGCGCTCGCAGGATGCAATTATGCCGCAGTACTGTTCGTGTTCTGCCTTATTTCATGCTCAACAGGTATCTGTCTGAAAATATATTTTTAATTTCGGGGCTTGTTTCAAATTTTTTTGCAGGAATTTTCCGTTTCATGTCGTAATGTATAAATGTAAAGGGGAGAAGAGGGTTCGATTTCGGCCGCCTTTCCGCTTTTGAAACTGTATCGGCGAGGACATAATGGCATTTCCGGAGACGTGGCTCAATGAATTGATGAACAGAAACGACATCGTTTCCGTCGTTTCCGAATACACGCGCCTTTCCCCGAAAGGGGGGCGTCTTTGGGGACTCTGTCCTTTTCATCCCGAGCGCGATGCATCGTTCACCGTCAGCCCCGACAAGCAGGTTTTTCATTGCTTCAGCTGTAAAGCCGGCGGGAGCGTGATTCAGTTTATCATGCAGGCCGAAAGCCTCGGTTACGCTGATGCAGTGCGTTTTCTTGCACAGCGGGCGGGCATGGACATGCCGAACGAAATCAACGATGCCAAACTGCGCGAAGAGAAGGCCCTGCGCGACAGGCTGTATGCAGCAAATCGTGAGGCGGCAATGTTCTATCACCAAGTGCTGCTTTCCGATGCGGGACTTCCGGCGCGGCAGTATCTGCTTAACCGCGGTATAGACGGCAGCACGGCTGTCCGTTTCGGACTCGGTTACTCACCAATGATTGGGATGAACTTTTTAAACATATGACCTCCGCGGGTTACACGCGCGATGAGCTTATTTCTGCCGGACTTTGCGTCAAAGGACGCAAGGATGAAACAAAAACCTTTGACTTTTTTCACGACAGGCTGATGTTTCCCGTCATTTCCGCAAGCGGACGCGTTCTTGCGTTCGGCGGACGCATCATCGGCAAGGGCGAAGGTGCAAAGTATATGAACACCGGAGACACGCTCATCTATAACAAGCGTCACAATATCTATGCCATCAACCTTATGAAAGGGCGAAAGCTTGATGAGCTTATCATGGTCGAAGGTATATGGATGTTATCAGCCTTCATCAAGCCGGAATCGACAACGCCGTTGCTTCCCTCGGCACCGCGCTCACAAGCCAGCAGGTGCGCCTCATGGGACGGTTTGCAAAGCGGGTCTGTTATGCCTATGACGGAGATTCGGCGGGACAGAAAGCAATGCTGCGCGGAGTTGACATTATTGCCCGCGGGGAACTTGAACCGCGTGTCATAGTCATTCCCGGAGCTGGATCCGGATGAATTCGTTCGTGCGAACGGAGCCGAAGCGTTCCTCAAGCTTAAGGATGCTTCTCTTACGGCCGTTATGTTTAAACTTGAAACAATGGCCGATGCGGTTGACCTTAACACCGCAGACGGACGGCAAAAATACGCCTCCGATGCATGTCGCTTCTTGCTTCACTTGAGCCGGTGGAGCGCGATCGCTATATCAAAGTTGTTTCCGAAAAAGCGGCATAGCACGGGAGGTTATCCAAAGCCAATGCGGTGTTGATGCCGAGCGTGCCGAAGACGGCATTGCCCCTGCGACAGCGAAACCCGCATTCGACTCCGTCGGATACAAAAAACCGCAGATGCTGAAAAAACGCGAAAAGGCGGAGCAGCTTCTGCTTGCCTGTATGCTTGTTTCAAGGCAGGATGCCGCCGCAATCGAACAGCTTGAGAATTTTTCAACAGAACTTTTTTCAACGCCGGGGACGGCAAAGTTTGCCGCCATGCTCACGGAGGCATACAAATCCGCCGAAAAGCCTGACATTCGGCTTCTTCTTGCGGAGTTGAACGGCGATGAAAGCGAGATCGCGGGCGCCGCGGCTGCACTTGCAGATGACATAACCTCTCCGCTTGAATCCGCCGCCGACTGCATTAACTCTATTTTGTACGATAAATACAGTGAGCGCATACGTCAGCTTGCAGTACTTTCCGAAGCGGAAGCCGACAAAGCCAAGCGAGCGGAGCTTTTGCGCGAACAGATGAATCTTATGCTGAAGCTCCGGAAAACCTGATTTAGGGTTCTGCCGAAAATCCGATTGATTCGTTTTCTGCCGAAAATCCTTTTCGGAGTTTGATGCGTGTTCGGCGGATTCGGCGTTGCTTAATTAAACGTATTTAAACAGAAAATATCACAAATCAACCAAGGAGGTTAAAATACATGACAGATGAAACCAAGCTGACTCCCATGCAAAAAGTGGACGAGCTGATTGAACGCGGCAAAAGCAAGGGTGGACTGACCTATAAAGAGGTTATTGACACATTGGGCAATGACGCATTGGATGTTGATCAGATGGAAGTCGTCTATGATCGATTTGAAGATGCGGATATCAACGTTGTTGAAGAAATCGACCCCGCTGAAATCGCCGGCGAGGATGTTACGGAAATCGACCCCAAGCTTGCCGTAACCGAAGGAATCGCAATCGATGACCCCGTACGCATGTATCTTAAAGAAATCGGCAGAGTGCCGCTTCTGACCTCCGACCAGGAAATTGATATTGCAAAGCGCATGGCGGACGGCGACGAAGAGGCCAAACAGCAGCTTGCGGAAGCGAACCTCAGGCTTGTTGTCAGCGTTGCAAAGCGTTACGTCGGCAGAGGGATGCAGTTCCTTGACCTGATTCAGGAGGGCAATCTCGGTCTCATCAAGGCGGTTGATAAATTTGATTACCATAAGGGATACAAGTTTTCAACATATGCAACATGGTGGATCCGCCAGGCGATAACGCGCGCAATTGCGGATCAGGCGCGCACTATAAGGATTCCCGTGCACATGGTTGAAACCATCAATAAGCTCGTTCGCGTTAACAGGCAGCTGCTTCAGGAACTCGGCAGAGAGCCCCGTCCCGATGAAATTGCGGAAGAAATGGGCATCAGCGAAGAAAAGGTTCGTGAAATTATAAAAATCGCTCAGGAACCCGTTTCTCTCGAAACGCCAATCGGCGAAGAGGAGGACAGTCATCTCGGAGATTTCATTCCCGATGATGATGCCCCCGCACCCGACAGCATGGCCACATATGCAATGCTTAAAAAGCAGCTCACGGAAGTGCTTGACACGCTCACCCGCGGGAGGAGAAAGTCGTTCGCCTGCGTTTCGGGCTTGACGACGGCAAAACCCGCACGCTTGAGGATGTCGGCAAGGAATTCAATGTCACCCGTGAGCGTATCCGCCAAATTGAAGCCAAGGCTCTTCGCAAGCTGCGTCATCCCAGCCGCAGCAAGCGCCTTAAAGATTATCTCGACTGATTTCCGATTTCGGTTTTATTCAATCCGCAACGCCGCTGTATGCCCAATTCCGCGGCGCTGCTTTTTCGTTTTCATTATGTGACCTAAGCTGCCGAGAATCGGATGTGTGAATTATGGCCAATTTGTGAATTTTTTATTTTCGGCATTTTCGCCTATTGAAATTTTGTCGATTATCCGTTAAAATACACACTGCCGATGCACGGTTGAAGGCACGGTGCGCAGCCGCCGAAATATTATTGCAGTTTTTTCGGCGTATTTTATTCAAAAAGCGACACGCTGGAGGTGTTTCTTTTATGAAACGTATCATTGGTATCATTCTTTCTTTTGCCACAATCTTCTGTTTGGCAGCCTGTTCCTGTACCGGCGGCGGCGACACGCCCACGCCCGAGCCTTCATCGGCAGCATTACGCCGACCCTTGAGCCGACTGAAACGCCGGATGATAATACCGAGGATCCCGGCTCCACCGAAACGCCCGTTCCGACAACGGACGCTGTTACCGATGTGCCCGAAACACCGGTGCCGACGCCTACCCCTGTGCCGACAGCTGTTCCGTCGCCCTCGCGCAATCCGTATCCTTCCGATGACCCGGTTGAAGCAAAATATGCCGACGCAGGAAAAAAATTCATGCGCAAACTTAAAAAAACCGAGGGCTATGAGGATCTTGACATCAAGGGCAAATACGGTTACCCTTATCTTATCTGCATCAATCGCGCGGGAAACACCGTTACCGTTTATTGCATTGACGAAGAGGGCAACTACACCCGTCCCTATCTTTCCATGGTTTGCTCCGCAGGTTATGCAACACCGCGCGGCATCTTCAAAACCAAGGAACGCTACAGTTGGCACACCCTTATGTCCCTGCTACGGGCAGTATGTAACCCGCATTGTTGGCGGCATCCTTTTCCATTCCGTGCCGTATTACACGATTCATAAATACGATTTGGAGTATAAGCAATACAACAAATTGGGCAACCTTGCATCCGCCGGCTGTATCAGGCTTGCCTGCAACGATGCAAAGTGGATTTTTGATAATGTTCCGCACGGCACAACAGTTGTTATATACGATAACTGGAGCAGTGTCGGTCCGCTCGGCAAGCCCACACCCTACAAAGTTAACATCGGTGACATCTTCACCCGCGGTTGGGATCCCACCGATCCCGACAAGGCAAACCCTTGGGGCGATGAATACAAAGCGGGTTCAACCATTCGTTCCGCACTTGCGCAGCGTGATTACGAATACGCCATTGCACACGGGCTTTGGAACGGCACCATCAATCGTCCCGAAAAACCCACACCGACCCCGGCCATAACGCCGTCGCCGACCCCGACAGTTGAACCGAGTCTGACACCCGAACCCTCAGGTTCGCCCGAGCCGTCGACTTCGCCCGAACCGCCGGATTCACCAACCCCGACTGCAACGCCGAAACCGACTCCGTCGGCCGAAACACCCCCTCCTTCGACCAATCCCTGAGCGGGCTGCTTGCCCGCCGCGCATTCGGATGCGGTATCGATTAACACAAACTACGACCAAAAAGAGATCGCGCAAAGCGGTCTCTTTTTTATTGTATGGAATATGTCGCTGCTGCCCTTGCAAACATATTCTTTCGGTGGTATAATTGCATTGTGAGTTCGAAACCATCCTCACAGAGCATATGCCGAAAAAACAAAACTAAGGAGAAAAAAATGAAAAAAATATCTGCCCGGCAGCTTACGACGGCTGCCGCAATTGCTGCGCTGTACACGGTATTGTCTCTTGCATCGAGCTTCATTCCTCCCGTGGGCGGCGTATTTCAGTTTCGTGTATCCGAAGCATTGACAATTCTGCCGTATTTTACCCCGGCCGCGATTCCCGGGCTGTTTATCGGCTGCCTGCTGTCCAATTTGATAACAGGCGCATTGCCGTATGATCTTGTTTTCGGCAGCCTTGCAACGCTTATCGGCGCAATCGGAACTTTTGCTCTTCGGAAACTCGGGGAAAACACCTCCCGTACTCTGCCGGGCGGCATGCCCCTTGGTGCATGGCTTGCTCCGCTGCTGCCGATTGCAGCAAACACTTTCATAATGCCGTTTGTTATCGCAAAAATATCTGAAATGCCGGAGTCGATTCCGCTGTTCGCGTTCTCCGTCTTCGTCGGCGAAATTGTGTGCTGCGGCGGACTCGGGCTGCTGCTGCTTGCCGCATTGAAGAAACACCCGCAGCTGTTCGGGCACGAATGAACATTCTCCGACGTATACGAACCGTGCGGCCTCGCTTAAATATATTTTGCATTATCTGCAAAAAAGCTTGCAAACAGTGCATATTCGGGTGTATAATGATTCAGCATCGGGGATGCTGTTACATCGCCGAGAGTTTGTTGTGGAAATCATTTCCACAGATATTTCAGGAGAAAATTATGAAAAAGGACATCCATCCTTCCTACGGCGAAAGCATCGTCCGTTGCGCATGCGGTGAAACCTTCAAGAGCGGTTCCGTAAAGGGCGAGCTCAAGGTTGAAATCTGCTCCAAGTGCCACCCCTTCTACACCGGCCGCCAGAAACTCGTTGACAGCGGCGGACGTGTTGATAAGTTCAAGAAGCGTTACGGCATGAAATAATCGACACTGTTCTTTCCTTTCTACTAATATTAA
>ENA-OQEN01000164-OQEN01000164.1-human-gut-metagenome-genome-assembly--contig:-NODE-164-length-28887-cov-4.314743_pt1 | contig 28887 bp, 41 predicted proteins | sample MGYA00242791_ERZ504627 | MGnify/ENA primary metagenome ERZ504627 (study PRJEB26092, sample SAMD00036316) | human gut metagenome | host: Homo sapiens | study: EMG produced TPA metagenomics assembly of... | reverse complement strand
GTCTTCTCCATCGGCGTCAAAGTCATTGTACTCGTGCTCGGTGCCATTGGCCTTGCGTCGATGTGGGCAGCGATTTTTGCCGATGTCGGCGTCATGATCATCGCCGTGCTCAACGCCATGCGCGCACTCTTTGCCGGCGGCCGTGCCCCGGTCATCCCCGCAGCTAAAAATGAAGGCAAAACGGCTGCTGAGTCCTTGGCTGACGATAAGGCAGCAGGGGCTGTATCTTCGCCGCAGGAAACGAGTGCAGTTCATTCGTATAAGATTGACGTGGACTGCGCGAACTGTGCGAATCTCATGGAAGGGGCCGCAAAAAAGACTGCGGGCGTCAGAAATGCCGTGGTCAATTTCATGATGCAGGAAATGAAAGTCGAGTTCCGCGACGGGGCTGACCCGCAACAGGTCATGCAGCAGGTGCGCACGAACTGTAAGAAAGTCGAAGACGACTGCGAAATTTACCTTTGAATTTTGAATATAAATATTCGGTTTCCTTACAAAAATCGGCCGTCCGTCAGGACAGCCGATTTTTTATTGGCAAATGCGTATTACGTTGCCGGTGCAGAAGAGAGACGTTCAAAAAATGGTGTGGTCTCGAGGTAAATCTCAAACGTGCGCGGCCACGGGAAGCTCATGTCGGCCTGCATGTCGTGGAGCTGCAGATAGATGGTGCCCGAGGGCGCAGCGACGGGGAAGGGCGCGCGGAAGGCGGCCGTGTTCTTGTAGACGAGCAGGTGGCGCGTCATCGAGGTGCGCAGCATGAGATTGGCCCAGCGGTAGTTGCGGTCGAGGTCGAGGTCGGCCGTGTTGACGTAGCCCGCCTTCTTGAGCGAGCCGTTGATGGTATCGATGTCTTCCTTGAGGTAGAAGTAATCCTCGAGGATGCGGTTCTCGAGGAAGCGGACCTGTGCGGCGGCGAGGCCGATGGCCTGCCCGTCGTCGGTGACAGTGGAGAGGGAGGAGCGGTAGAGGCAGGCCTGGGCGATTGCCGTGCCGAGCGCGTTACTCGTCGTGTTCCAGCCGGCGTAGGCGAGCAGGCGGTTGACGGGGAAGCCGGCCTCGATGAGCTGCGGCAGGACGGTCTCTGCGCTGTCGAAGTGCTTGCTGAGGTCGACGAGCGCCGTCGGCTGCCCCTTGGCGATGTTTTCCTCGAGCAGGCTCACGCAGGCGCCGCGGCTCCAGAGCGTGTCCTTGTCCGAGTCATTCGTCGAGACGAGCAGCGTGAAGTCGGCCTCCTCCGGCGAGGCAGCAGGCGTGCCGCCCGCAAGGCGTATCTTCTCCTCGGTGCAGATGCCGGTCGGCACGGCCATGTAGGGCATGACGCGGTCGCGCGCGCCGGGGGCGTTGTACTGGACGAAGATCTTCGGTGCGTAGCTTCCTGCTCGTTGTGCCAGGCAGCGAGCAGCGACAGGGCAATCTCGTCGGCGCCGTGTGTCAGGAAGACTTGGCGATCGGTCAGGCCGAGGTCCTGGATGTAGCCCAGCAGATTGTACTTCTCGATGTTCGGGATGCCGTATTCCTCGCCGTCGTCCTGCCCGAGCACGAGGCGCGTGATGGTCCCGTCGTGCGTGAGGTCGATGAGCCGTTCATTGAGGGCGGCATTCTCTGCAAAGTGCGCGAGGTAACGCGCGAGGCTCGCGGGCGGAATCTTCGCCTTGAGCGCGGCGAGCTTTTCCTCGTCGACGGGCAGGCCCGCCGCCTGGCGGCCGACGAGGCGCGAGTAGGCCATGATGTCGCGCCGCTCGTCGTAGCCGTCAATCGTGTCCTGCGGCGTCAGGCGCGGCAGGATGCTGAAGGCGTAGATGGGCACGGCGGGATTCGCCGCGTGGAGCTCGTGGAGGAAGGCGAGGAGTTCCTCGACTTCCGCGGGCGTTGCCTGCTTCTCGCGGGCCGTCAGCAGGCCGCCGTAGAGCAGCTGGTCGATGGAGAGGAAGATGGCCTCAGTCTGGCCCTTGGCCGTTTCTGCTAGCAGCCAGCGGCGCATGCCCTTCGTGTCGCCGGGCTGCGAGTAGTAGTCCTGCAGTTCGTGCGGCGGCGTCACGACCTCCGTGCCGCCGATGCGCCCCGCATCGATGACGAACTGGCGGCAGGGCGGGCGCCGTCGAGCGGCACGAGGATGACATGGTGCTCCGTCGTTTCCTGCGGCGAGATGGGCGTGCCGGCAGGGTGGTGCAGGGCCCGCAGATTCCAGAGCCCGAGCGCGAGGAGCGGCACGAGCACGAGGATCAAGAGAGCGCGGCGCTTTCGATATCGTTCCAAAGAGATGCCCTCACTTTCATTCCAAACTTTTGGTACGCGCTAATTATACCATTAAAGGTTCACGAAAACGAGAAAATATGTTAGAATGAATCTGTTTATAGGCTTTTGTGTTTGGAGTGGAACGTATGCGAATCATAACGGGCTCGGCGCGGGGCTGCCGCCTCAAGACGCCGAAAGGGCAGGCGACGCGCCCGACGTCGGATCGGATCAAGGAGTCCCTGTTCAACATCCTTGGCTCGAAGGTGTACGGGCGCAAGGTTCTCGACATCTTCGCAGGCACGGGGAACCTCGGGCTCGAGGCCCTGTCGCGCGGCGCCGCCTCGGCCTGCTTCGTCGACCAGGCGACGGCAGCGCTGATCCGCGAGAACGCCGTGCATACGCGCCTGCAGGACCGCGCTACTGTCCATGGCGGCGATGTCTTCGCGCAGCTTGCGCGCTTCGAGCAGGGCGGGACGTCCTTCGACCTGATCTTCTGCGATCCGCCGTACCACAAGGGCCTCTTTGAGCGGGCACTGACATTCTTTGACGAGAGCGCGGTGCTCGCCCATGACGGCATCCTCGTCGTCGAGCACGGCGCGGATGAGAATACCATGCCAGAGCTCGCAAAGCTCAGCTGTGTGCTGAACCGCCGCTACGGCCATACGACGCAGCTGAGCTTCTTCCAGCGCAAGGCGTATCTTGAGGAGGAGGATATATGAGGCGTGCCGTCTGTTCCGGCAGTTTCGACCCCGTCACGAATGGCCATATCGACATCTTCGAGCGGGCAAGCACGATGTTTGACGAGATCATCATCTGCGTGTTCCACAATGTGAACAAGCAGGCGTTCTTTCCGGTTGAAGAGCGCGTGCGCTTCCTGCGTGAGGCGACTGCCCACATCGGGAATGTCAAGGTCGATTCGTTCTCGGGACTCATCACGGATTACATGAAGGCGCATGAGGCACATGTCATCGTGCGCGGTGTCCGCTCCATCAAGGACCTCGAGTACGAGCAGAACGAGGCCTACATGATCCGCCATCTGGAACCCGACATCGATACGGTCTTCCTCTTGACGCGGCCGGAGTATTCTTTCGTGAGCTCCTCGGGCATACGGGAGCTCATCCGTTTCCACGGTGATGTACACGGCCTGGTACCACCCTGCGTGGAGCAGGCGATCCATAGACTATAGATTCCATCATGCAAGCAATTCAAGGCGTTCAGGAGTTCAGGAAAAGAAAGGGAGTAAGCGGAATATGGGAGTACGCGAGACTTTAGATAATATCGAGAACATGGTGGCCACAGCCAAGACCTTCCCGTTCACGGGCCATATCCTCATCAACGACAACGACCTCGTCACTACGTGGAGGAGCTGCGCAACGACCTGCCGAAGGAGCTCGAGAAGGCAGATGCCATCATGAAGCAGCGCGAGGGCATCCTCAAGGATGCGCAGCGCGAGGCTGAGCACATCCGCAAGGAGGCACAGGACCAGGCTGCCCTGATGGTGGAGCACAGCGAGATCGTCATGCAGTCGAAGCAGCGCGGCAAGGAGATCCTGCAGCAGACGCAGCAGCAGTCGAAGGAGATGATCGACGCGGCAAGGCACAGGCGCAGGAGCTCCAGGACAATGTCGACCTCTATGCGAACCAGGTCTTCGAGCAGCTCATCGCGCATGTCTCGCGCACATTCGAGGGCGTCCAGCAGGCGCAGAACGGCGTGCAGCAGGCCGCCACGGGCGTCCAGCAGGTCACGCAGGGCCTGCAGCAGGCCCTGCAGGTCCTGCAGACTGCCAAGGCTGGCCTCAATCAGCCGAAGCCGCCAGCACCGGCCAAGGAAGAGGAAGCGGAAGAACACCTGCCGGCTGAGCAATGAATCGGATTATGTGGCCTATGATGCGAGCATCATAGGCCTTTTGTTTCAATGAGGAAGTGTAGAGTATGACGGACGAAGAGATCTGTTCGGTGCTCCGGCGCTACAAGCAGGGGAGCATCTCGGAGCGGGAGGCAGCGGCTTTCCTAGGGAAGTCCTCCGTTGAGGAGATGGGCTTTGCGGAGATCGACCATGCGCGTGAGCGGCGGCAGGGCTTCCCCGAAGTCATCTACGGCGAGGGCAAGACGGGTGAGCAGGTGCTCGCCATCATGGAATCACTGGCAGAGAAGAGCGCGGGCAGTGTCATGGCGACACGCGTCAGCGCGGAGAAGGCCGCCTTTGTGCGGGAAAAGCTGCCGGAGGCAAGATACGATGATGTGTCACGCATCCTCTACATCGAGCGGCCCGTGGCGCGCGACTCAGAGCGCATGATCCTGATCCTGTCGGCCGGCACGAGCGACATCCCCGTCGCGGAGGAGGCCCGGCTCACGGCGCATCTCTGCGGCAATACAGTCAGGGTGCACTACGACTGCGGCGTGGCCGGCATCCACCGGCTCTTTGCCCATAAGGCGGATATTGATGCGGCGCGTGTCATCATCGTCGTCGCCGGCATGGAGGGCGCGCTCGCGAGCGTCGTCGGCGGCCTGACGGACAAGCCTGTCATCGCCGTGCCGACGAGTGTCGGCTACGGGGCGGCATTCCACGCGTCACGGCCCTCTTAGCGATGCTCAGCAGCTGCGCGGCGGGCGTCAGCGTCGTCAACATCGACAACGGCTTCGGCGCCGGCGTGCTCGCGAGCAAGATCAACCACCTGCGCTGAGGAGAATGAATATGAAAGCGATTTATCTCGATTGTTTCTCGGGCATCAGCGGCAACATGCTGCTCGGTGCCTTCCTGGCGGCGGGCATGCCGGAGGCACATCTGCGCGCCGAGCTCGCGAAGCTTCCCATCGGGGGCAGTTATGCGATGAAGGTGGAGCCCGTCGTGAAGAACGGCATCGCGGCCTGCTATGTCGATGTCCAGCTGCCCCATCATGGGCACCATGATGGAGAGCACGGCACCATGAGCACCGCACGATGGCGGACATTCGCGCGCTGATTGAGGCCTCGTCTCTGACGGAGGCGGTCAAGCGCGCAGCCTCGCCATCTTCGAGGTGCTGGCCGAGGCGGAGGGCAAGGTGCACGCGCGCCCTGCCGACATGGTGACGTTCCATGAGGTCGGCGCAGTCGACTCCATCCTCGACATCGTCGGCGCGGCCATCTGCCTCGACTACCTCGGCATCGAGCACGTCTTTGCCTCGAAGGTCAACACGGCTCGGGCTTCGTGCAGTGTGCGCACGGCCTCATTCCGGTGCCGGCTCCCGCCGTGGCCGAACTGCTGCTCGACTGGCCGATCTATCACGCCGGTGCTGAGAAGGAGCTCACGACGCGACGGGCGCGGCCTTCCTGCGCAGCCAGGCTCGTTCTCGGAGAGCCTGCCAGAGGGCTTCCGGCGGATGGCGTCTCCTATGGCGCTGGTACCTGGGACCTCGCAATCCCCAATGTACTGCGGCTTTACCTCGGCGAGCTGGCAGAAAAAGAGGCAGAGCGGGGCTCGGATTTCCTCGTGCTCGAGACGAACATCGACGACATGAGCCCGCAGATCTACGGCTATCTCTACGAACGGCTCTTTGCAGCCGGCGCGCTCGACGTCTGGACAACGCCAATCACCATGAAGAAGACGCGTCCGGCGCAGATGCTCTCCTTGCTCTGCCGCACGAGCTCGAAGGATGCCTGTGCTTCCGTGATCCTGCGCGAGACGACGAGCATCGGCCTGCGTGTCCTTGAGGTGGCAGGGCGCATCGAGGCAGAGCGCGAGACGGTAAAGGTCGCGACGCCGTACGGCGAAGTCGCCTGCAAGCTCGCCTACTGGCACGGCGCGCTCGTCAACAGCAAGCCAGAGTACGAGGACTGCTGCCTTTTAGCGCGCAGGGCTGGCGTGCCGTTGAAGCAGGTGGAGGAGCCGCCCGTCAGGCTTTGGCCGCTTCCTGCGCGACATCGCGAAGAATCAAGAAATAAAATGTGAAAACAGGCTTTACAACGCGATGGAGATGGCGTATAATAAGGCCTGTTGAAACAAGATATGTTGTAACAAGGTTCGCGTGTTACTGGTCATGCAGCATCAGCGAAGAGCAGCAGATCCCGTTTAGAGGAAGGGAATCTGTATAGCTGCTTTTTGCTGATGCCTTTTTGCGTGCCCACACGCGAGGGAAAGGACGGTCTCATGAAAGACGAAATCTTCAGCGTATTGCAGCGCGTCGGCCGCAGCTTCATGCTGCCGGTCGCCGTGCTGCCGATCGCCGGTATCCTGCTCGGCATCGGCGCATCGTTCACCAATCCGACGACCATCAAGACGTATGGTCTCGAAGCCATCTTCGGTGATGGCACGCTCCTCGGCGGCCTGCTGACCATCATGGCCAGCGCGGGCAGCACGATCTTCGGCAACCTGCCGATCATCTTCGCCGTCGGCGTCGCCATCGGCATGGCCAAGGCAGAGCGCGAGGTCGCAGCTCTCGCCGCCATGATCTCCTTCTTCGTCATGCACAGCGCCTGCAACGCCATGCTCAAGCTCAACGGCCAGATCCTGCCGGACGGCACGATCGCGCCGGGCGTGCTCGAGGGCACGATCGCAAGCTCGTGCGGCATCATGTCGTATCAGATGGGCGTCTTCGGCGGCATCATCGTCGGCATCGGCGTCGCGTATCTCCACAACAAGTTCCACAAGATCGTCCTGCCGAACGCGCTGTCGTTCTTCGGCGGCTCGCGCTTCGTGCCGATTATCTCGACGGTCGTCTACCTCTTCGTCGGCATCGGCTCTACTTCGTCTGGCCGCTGGCGCAGCAGGGCATCTTCGCACTCGGCAGCCTCGTCACGGGCACGGGTTACGTCGGCACGCTGATCTTCGGTATCATCAAGCGCGCACTGATCCCGTTCGGCCTGCACCACGTCTTCTACCTGCCGTTCTGGCAGACGGGCGTCGGCGGCTCGATGATGATCGACGGCCAGCTCGTCCAGGGCGGCCAGAACATCTTCTTCGCCCAGCTCGCTTCGCCGGATGTCACGCACTTCAGCGCAGATGCGACGCGCTACTTCTCCGGTGAGTTCATCTTCATGATCTTCGGCCTGCCGGGCGCAGCACTCGCCATGTACCGCTGCGCGAAGCCGTCGAAGAAGACGGCCGCCAAAGGTCTCCTGCTCTCCGCTGCCCTGACCTCGATGCTCACGGGTATCACGGAGCCAATCGAGTTTTCCTTCCTCTTTGTCGCACCGGCACTCTTCGGCGTGCAGGTCATCCTCGCTGGCGCAGCCTACATGATTGCGCATATGCTCAACATCGCGGTCGGCCTGACATTCTCGGGCGGCCTGCTCGACCTCTTCATCTTCGGTATCCTGCAGGGTGAGGCGAAGACGAACTGGATGTACATCATCCCGGTCGGCATCATCTACTTCTTCCTCTACTACTTCATCTTCACTTGGATGATCAAGAAATTCGACTTCAAGACGCCGGGCCGCGAGGACGACGACGAGGAGACGAAGCTCTACACGAAGGCAGACTACCAGGCCAAGAAGCGCTGGCGCCAACGGCGGCTCGCAGCAGAGCGTTGAGGATGCCAAGAGTCGATGATTGCACGCGGCCTCGGCAGCAAGAAGAACATCACCTCGGTCGACTGCTGCGCGACGCGCCTGCGCTGCTCGGTAGCGGATTCCTCGCTCGTCAACGAGAAGATCCTCAAGGCAACGGGCGCCGTCGGCGTCATCGTCAAGGGCACGGGCGTCCAGGTCATCTACGGACCGCAGGTCGCCGTCATCAAGGCAAACCTCGAGACGTATCTCGAAACGGCTCCGGATGTCGAGCCAGAGCTCGACGCTCCGGCCGAAGCGCCGCAGGCAGAAGAGGCAACGAAGGCTGAAGAGAAGCCAGCTGCTGCACCGCAGGCCGCAACGCATGCCCTCTGCACGCCGGTTGCCGGCGATGTCCATCCAATCGCAGAAGCGCCGGACGAGGCGTTCGCGAGCAAGATGATGGGCGACGGTTACTTCGTCTACCCGACGGAAGAGACGGTCTACGCACCATCTGACGGCGAAGTCGTCTTCGTCTTCGACACGAAGCACGCCATCGGCATGAAGGCCGCTGACGGCACGGAGTACCTGCTGCACATCGGCGTTGACACGGTCAACCTCGGCGGCAAGGGCTTCGAGGTATTCGTCGAGAACGGCCAGAAGGTCAAGAAGGGCGATAAACTCATGCACTTCGACGACGCCTTCATCAAGGCAAATGCCAAGTCGGACGCCTGCCTCGTCATCTTCACGGGCCTGCAGGAAGGCCAGTCCATCCAGATGGAAAAGACGGGTGCAGTCAAGGCGCTCGACGAAGTGGCGAAATTCTAAGCAGAACCTGGCACCAGTCCAGTCATTATAACCTATGACATGAAAAATCTCCTTGTATGGCTATAGCACATAACCTCTGTATCGGTTATAATGATAGCATCATATAAGGAGGTTTTTTATGTTTCGTGTCATCAAGCCCTTGAACAACAACGGGCTCCTGGCGCTGACGGAAGAGGGGCGAGAGGTCATCCTGCTCGGCAAGGGCATCGGCTTCGGGAAGAAGAGCGGCGAGCGCATAGAGAGCCTGACGCATCTGCACAGGCCAAGGTCTACCATCTCGTCACGGGCGATGAGAACAGCGCGCTGCAGCGCGTCAACGGCATCGACCCGCACGCAGTCGAGCTCGCGGCGCGCGTGCTCGACGAGGCGCGCAAGTCGTTCCCCGACATGACCGACGATATCCTGCTGCCGATGGCGGATCACATCGCGATGGCGCTCGAGCGCTGCCGCCGCGGCATCCGCCTGCCCAATCCGCTGCAGCACGACATCATGGCGATGTTCCCTGACGAGTACCGCATCGCGGAGCAGGGCCTCCACGCGATTGAGCGCGAAGAGGCCGTGCATCTGCCTCCCGAAGAGGCGGGTTACCTCTCGCTGCACATCCATGCGGGCATCAGCGAGCAGAACGCCGGGGACAGCCTGACGAATATCCGTCTGGCTGCCGACTGCATCGCGAAGATCGAAGCCGAGCTCGGCATATCGCTGCGGCGCACGGAACTCAAGTACACGCGCTCATCAGTCATGTCTGCTACATGATCCTGCGCATCCGTGCGCAGGAAGAAGTGCCATTGCAGATGGACGAGTACGTGCACAAGATGTACCCGCGTGCCTACCAGCTCGCCGAGAAGCTCTGCAAGGCGCTCGAGGAGAAACTCTGCCTGCCCATCTCTTCCGCAGAGGTCACGCTGCTCGCCATCCACATCCAGCGCGTGCTCTAGGGAAGGCGAACTTGCCACTAGATACTTGACAAAGGAATGGGCACATCGCTATAATGTATGGAGGTTGATGCTGATATGAAAATAAACATTGCTGAATCGAATGCGGACATCATGCAGGAGATTCCGTTTGCGTTCACGACGACTGCCGAAGCCATCGGCGCCGTTGCGGACGATTATGCCTTTGTGGGACCTCTGACGGTTGAAGGCATGTCGTCCACACGGGCAGCTGCTGGCGTGCGGAAGGCGTCATCCGCTGTACGAAATCTTATGTATGCGACCGCTGCCTGGCACCGTGCCAAGAAGAGCAGGAACATCCCTTCTCGGAAGAATTCCGCCGCACGGGTGAGATGGCTGATGATGAGGAGGCCAATCGCTTCGATGGCGACCTCATCGACATCACGGAGCTCGTCCGTGATACCGTCCTGGCGGCTCAGCCGCTCAGCAAGCTCTGCAAGCCTGATTGCAAAGGGCTCTGCCCCGTCTGCGGAGCAGACTCAATCAGGGAGACTGTGGCTGCGACCGGTTCATACCGGACCCGCGCATGGCCGCCTTGCAGGAATTATTGGCGAAAAATAAGAAATGAGACCGTAAGGAGGTGTATCCGAGATGGCAGTACCAAAGCGCAAAACTTCGAAGGCACGCCGCGACCAGCGCCGTGCAAACTGGAAGCTCGAGGCTCCTGGCTTCGTAGCTTGCCCGCAGTGCCACGAACCGAAGATGCCTCATCATGTATGCCCGGAATGCGGCTACTATGATGGCAAAGAGGTTGTCAAGGCAGCTGAATAAGAACAATACGATAAGCAGGACGAATGTCCTGCTTATTCTTTTTTTGCCCATATCGTCGAAGAGATTTGCGCGGTGCGAGGCTTGCTTTTTTAGGACAAACACCGTATAATGAATCCTGATATAAGGTTGTAATATCAGGTACTAAAATCTTGGAGAGGAGATGAAGGCATGGCAAGGGTCAAGAAGAAGGAGCGTCAGCAGCTCCTCCTGCAGCAAGTCAAGGAGAAACCATTCCTGACCGACGAAGAGCTCGCCCAGAAGCTCAGCGTCAGCGTGCAGACGATCCGTCTCGACCGCTTGGAGCTCGGCATACCGGAACTGCGCGGCCGCATCCGCAAGATGGCGGAGAGCGCACAGAACAAGGTCAAGTCCATCGAGAGCGGTGATGTCGTCGGCGAACTCATCGACCTCGAACTCGGCCATTCCGGCATCTCCCTGCTGCGCATCACCGATGACATGGTCTTCGCGAAGACGAAGATTGCCAAGGGATACTACATGTTCTCGCAGGCCAATTCGCTGGCGCTCGCGATCATCGATGCGCCGATGGCCGTCACCGGCGTGGCGAACGTCAAGTACAAGGTGCCGGTGCATGTCGGCGAGAAGCTCATCGCCAAGGCAGAGATCGTCAAAGTACGCGGCAATAAATATTTTGTCTGGGTCAAGACACGCAATGATACTCAAGAGGTATTCCGTGCGAAATTCATCATGGTTTCGTGGGGAGAGGAGTGAGGGGGAATTTCCGGCATGAAGATTGCAGTTGATGCCATGGGCGGCGATTACGCACCGCTCGAGATCGTTTTCGGTGCGGTGCGCGCCGCCAAGAAATACCATTGTGAGATCGTCCTCGTCGGCGACGAGGCGAAGATCCGCGAGGTCCTGTCGAAGGAGCCAGGCTGGGAAAAGCTCGGCATCTCCATCCATCACGCCTCGCAGGTCATCGAGATGGGCGAGCACCCGGCGGATGCGGTGCGCACGAAGAAGGACGCTTCCATCGTCGTGGCAACGCGCCTCGTCAAGGATGGCGTCTGCGATGCTGTGCTGTCGGCTGGCAGCACGGGCGCAGCCGTGACGGCAGCGCAGCTCATCCTGCGCCGCATCAAGGGCATCGGCCGTCCGACCATCGCGACGCCGATGCGACGCCGAAGGGCGTCACACTGCTCTTGGACTCTGGGGCCAATGTGGACTCGAAGCCGGAGCACCTCGTCCAGAGCGGCATCATGGGCTCGATCTATGCGGAATACGTCTTCAAGATCAAGAACCCGCGTGTCGGTCTCTTGAACATCGGCGAGGAGGAGACGAAGGGCAATGAGCAGGCCAAGGCAACTTACGCACTGCTCAAGAACATGCACACGATCAACTTCTGTGGCAATGCGGAGGGACGCGATGTGCCCAAGGGCAACTTCGATGTCGTAATTTGTGATGGATTTGTTGGCAATGTTGTGCTAAAATTTGCAGAGGGACTGGCAAAGACAATCCTGAAGCTCATCAAGGAGGCCATCAAGGGCGGCGGTATTCTCGCCAAGCTCGGTGCGCTCCTCTTGATGCCGACACTCAAGAAGCTCGGCAAGCGTCTCGACGTCACGGAGTACGGCGGTGCGCCGCTCTTAGGTGTCAATGGCTGCTGCATCATCAGCCATGGTTCGTCGAACGCCAAGTCCATCTGCAGTGCAATCGGTGTGGCGAATGATTATGTCCGGGGGGATGTCCTCGCTCACATCCAGGATACACTTGCAAAGGAGGATATACTGACGCATGACGGAGAAAAGAAATAGCGCTGGTATCATAGGGACAGGCTGGTACGTGCCGGAGAAGGTCATCACGAATGAGGACCTCGAGCAGATGGTCGATACGAGTGATGCGTGGATTGTCGAGCGCACGGGCATCCATGAGCGCCGCGTGGCGCGCAAGGACCAGCCAACATCGGACCTCGCAGAGCGCGCGGCCCGCATGGCCCTCGAGAATGCCGGCGTGACAGCCGAAGAGCTCGACCTCATCATCGTTGCGACGATGACGCCGGACCGCACGATCCCGTCGACGGCCTGCATCCTGCAGGACCGTCTCGGCGCAGCGAAGGCCGGTGCCTTCGACCTGTCTGCTGCCTGCTCGGGCTTTGCTACGCAGCAGCGACGGCCTGCCAGTTCATCGAGACGGGCGTCTACCGCCACATCCTCGTGGTCGGTGCAGAGACGCTCTCGACGGTACTGGACTGGACGGACCGCAACACCTGCATCCTGTTTGGTGACGGTGCAGGTGCCGCCGTCTTCGGTCCAGTCGAAGCGGGCTACGGCCTCTTGAGCTTCGACCTCGGCAGCGATGGCGCGGGCGGCGACCTGCTCGACATCCCTGCCGGTGGCAGCCTGAAGCCCTTGACGGCAGAATCGCTGCTGATGCACGAGAACTGCATCCACATGGACGGCCGGGCTGTCTTCCGTTTCGCGGTCAAGATCCTCGGCGAGACGGTCGAGAAATCGCTCGCGCGCGCGGGGCTCGAGAAGTCAGAGATTGACTGGCTCGTCCCGCATCAGGCCAATACGCGCATCATCGATGCGGCGGCGAAGCGACTGGATCTTCCAGCGGAGAAGGTCATCGTCGATATCGGGAAATATGGCAACATGTCAGCGGCGTCCATTCCGGTTGCCCTGGCGGAGGCAGTGCAGGCGCACCGCTTCAAGAAAGGCGATCTCATTGCCCTGGCCGGTTTTGGTGCCGGACTCACCTGGGCATCCTGCATCATGAAATGGGCTAAGGAGGACTAATCTGATGTTTGAAAATAATGCAATCTGTAAGTTACTCAACATAAAGTATCCGATCTTCCAGGGGGGCATGGCCTGGATCGGCACGGCTGAGCTCGCCTCGGCTGTCTCGAATGCCGGCGGCCTCGGCATCATCGGTGCCGGTCACATGCCGCCAGAGATCCTGCGCGCAGAGATCCAGAAGTGCAAGGGCTGGACGGACAAGCCGTTCGGCGTCAATGTCATGCTCATGAGCCGTATGTCAAGGAAGTCATGCAGGTCGTCGTCGAGGAGAAGGTACAGGTCGTCACGACAGGCGCGGCAATCCGGGCGAGTACGTGCCGGCACTCAAGGAAATCGGTGCGAAGGTCATCCCGGTCGTCGCCTCGGTCGCGCTCGCAAAGCGCCTCGTGCGTTGCGGCGTCGATGCCTGATTGCAGAGGCACGGAGTCGGGCGGCCACATCGGTGAGATCACGACGATGGCCTCGTGCCGCAGATTGTCGATGCTGTCGATGTGCCGGTCATCGGTGCCGGCGGCATCGCGGATTCGCGCGGATGGCAGCAGCTTTCGCTCTCGGTGCACAGGCTGTCCAGATGGCTCCCGCTTCGTCATGAGCGAGGAGTGCATCGCGCATCCGAACTACAAGAAGATGGTCCTCAAGGCGAAGGACCGTTCGACGGTCGTCACGGGCCGCACGCTCGGCCATCCGGCACGCGTGCTCCACAACAAGCTCACGCGCAAGTATCAGGAACTCGAGGCAGCAGGCGCTCCGGCAGAAGAGCTCGAGAAGCTCGGCGTCGGCTCCCTGCACCGCGCTACGCATGAAGGCGATGTCGATAACGGTTCCGTCATGATCGGCGAGATTTCCGGCATGCTCAACGACATCAAGCCGGTCAAGACGATCATCGAGGACATTGTCAGCGGCCTGCCGGGCGTCATCCAGACGATCGAGAACGACTGCAAATAAGACTGCAGATGAGCAGACAGTTATCATACCATACTATATAAGATATAAGACACGTGATACAGAGATTGGTTACGAGAGAAGATAGAGCAGGGGGTAGTGAAACGTGAACAAACTTGCATTCGTATTTCCGGGTCAGGGCGCTCAGGCTGTCGGGATGGGCAAGGACCTTTTCGACCAGTATGATGTCGCCAAGAGACTCTTCGCTGAAGCTGACGAGGCGTTAGGATACTCCATCAAGGACATGTGCTTCGAGGGCCCGGCAGACGACCTCAAGCTCACGGCCAACACGCAGCCCGCCATCCTGACGGTCAGCGTCATCGTCAATGAAGTCCTCAAAGAGCACGGCGTGCAGCCGGATGTCGCCGGCGGCCACAGCCTCGGCGAGTACTCGGCACTCGTTGCAGCAGGAGTCCTTTCTTTCCAGGATGCCGTCGCACTCGTCCACAAGCGCGGTCAGTACATGCAGGAGGCCGTCCCCGTAGGAGAGGGCGGCATGGCAGCCATCATCGGCCTCGATGATGAGGCAATTGCTGCAGCCTGCGAGAAGGCGACGAAAGAGGCGGGCGAGGTACAGCCGGTCAACTTCAACTGCCCGGGCCAGACGGTCATCGCCGGCACGACGCACGGCGTGGAAAAGGCCGTGGAGGAGCTCAAGGCAGCTGGTGCCAAGAAGGCCGTCGTGCTGCCGGTTTCCGCACCGTTCCACTCGACGCTCATGAAGCCGGCTGCTGAGAAGCTCGCGGCAGAGCTCGCGAAGGTCGCCATCCATGATGCGGCCTTCCCGGTCGTCTCGAACTTCACGGGTGAGCTGGAGACGAAGGCAGAGGAGATCAAGGCAAATCTCGTCGCACAGGCCGATCATCCGGTCCGCTGGATTGCCTGCGTCAAGACGATGCAGACCTTCGGTGCCGACACGTTTGTCGAGGCTGGACCGGGCAAGACGCTTTGCGGTTTCAACCGCCGTATCGACCGTTCCCTCAAGAGTCTCAATGTCGAAAACCTTGAAAGTTTGCAAAAAACGCTTGACTATTTGAAGGAGGTTCGCTAATATGCTTTTAGATGGAAAGGTCGCACTCGTGACGGGTGCGTCGCGCGGTATCGGTCGTGCCATCGCCATCCGACTGGCTTCGGAGGGCGCAAAAGTCGCCATCAACTTCGCCGGCAACCAGAAGGCTGCTGAGGAAGTCAAAGGCGAGATTGAGAAAAACGGCGGCGAGGCAATCCTCGTCAAGGCCAATGTGGCAGACAGCGCAGCGGTGGACGAGATGTTCGCGAAGGTCATCGAAGCGTTCGGCACGGTTGACATCCTCGTCAACAATGCCGGCATCACGCGCGACGGCCTGCTCATCCGCATGAAGGATGAGGATTTCGATGCCGTCATCGACACGAACCTCAAGGGCGTCTTCTACTGCACGAAGCAGCGGCGAAGATCATGATGAAGAAGCGCAGCGGCCGCATCGTCAACATGAGCTCGGTCGTCGGTCTCATGGGCAATGCCGGCCAGACGAACTACGCGGCAGCGAAGGCTGGCGTGCTCGGCTTCTCGAAGTCGGCCGCCAAGGAACTCGCGGCGCGCGGCGTCACGGTCAACATGGTCGCACCGGCTTCATCGACACGGATATGACGGCTGTCCTCTCGGACAAGGTCAAGGACGCGATGGTCCAGGAGATCCCGATGCGCAAGATGGGACGTCCAGAAGACGTCGCCAATGCCGTACTTTTCCTCGTATCGGATTGTTCATCCTATATCACTGGTCAGGTCGTCAATGTAGACGGCGGCATGGTTATGTGATATAACTATATAGGATACTAATTTAAGGAGGTGAAACTTCATGTCGACTTTTGAAAAAGTTAGAGATATCGTTGTTGAGCAGCTGGGCGTTGAGCCGGACGAGGTCGCAATCGATTCTACCTTCATCGATGATTTGGGCGCTGATTCCCTGGATATCGTTGAGCTGATCATGGCTTTCGAAGAGGAATTCAACATTGAGATTCCGGACGAGGCTGCTGAGAAGATCAAGACTGTTCAGGATGTAGTTACCTACATTGACCAGCACAAGGACAAATAAGATTGAGCGTCTTACCTTTTGAGAATCCCGTGAAGTTGCTTCGCGGGATTTTCTTAAGAGGTAAAATGATTGGAGGAGTAACATTGAAACTTCCAGAGCTTAAGATTGGCAACAAGATTGCACGTTTACCGATCCAGCAGGGTGGTATGGCAATCCGCTTGTCAACGGCCCGTCTGGCCGCAGCCGTTGCGAACGAGGGCGGTATCGGCCTCATCGCTGCATCTGGCATGAGCCACGACGAACTGCGTTATGAGATCAGGCTCGCACGTTCGCTCACATCTGGTATCATTGGCATCAACATCATGGTTGCAGCCCGTGATTTTGCAGGCATTGTCAAAACGGCCATCGATGAGGGCATCGATCTCGTTGTAGCAGGTGCAGGCTTTTCACGCGATATGTTTGGCCTTGGCAAGGAGTCCGGGACGCCGATTGTCCCGATTGTTTCTTCTGTAAAATTAGCTAAAATCTCGGAGCGTCTTGGTGCAGCAGCTATCGTGCTGGAGGGCAAGGAAGCTGGCGGTCATCTCGGGACGAACACGTCGGTACGTGATCTCATCTCGGATGTCAGCGCAGCGGTCAAGATCCCGGTCATCGCGGCCGGTGGCGTCCTTCATGGCCAGGACATCGTTGATCTGATAAAGATGGGCGCCGCAGGCGTCCAGATGGGCTCTCGCTTTGCTGCCTCGGAGGAATCCAACGCAGCGCCGGCCCTCAAAGAATACTATCTGAAATCGAAGCCGGAAGACATCGTCGTCATCCACAGCCCGGTCGGCCTGCCAGGCCGCGCCGTGCGCACGCCGTTCTCGGCAAGGTCCTCGAGGGTCCTGTGCCGCCGAAGACGTGCGATGCATGCCTCAAGGCCTGCAAGCATAATTTCTGCATCATCCGCGCGCTGATTCGCGCGCAGCAGGGCGATGTGGAGACGGGCCTCGTCTTCACAGGTGAATACATGCCGCGCATCGACAAGATCCTGTCGGTGCACGAGATTTTCGAGCAGCTCAAGAGAGAAGCAGAAGCTGCAGATTGATCCTGGGCGCCGTCTGGCGTCATGGGGAATAGCAAGATCAAGAATTAGAGGGGAGTCATTGTTTTGAGTAAACGCGTAGTAATTACGGGCCTGGGGGCCATCACCCCAATCGGTATCGGTAAGGACGCATTCTGGGAAGGCCTCATGGAAGGCAAGAACGGCATCGGCAAGATTACCCGTTTTGATGCGTCGGAGTACGGTGCACAGATCGCAGGTGAGGTCAAGGGCTTTGAGCGACGGACTACATCGACAAGAAGGAGTCCAAGCGCATGGACCGCTATGCACAGTTCGCTGTCGCAGCGGCAAAGCTGGCAATCGAGGATGCTGGTCTCGATCTCGAGAAGGAAGACCGCGACCGCATCGGCACGTACATCGGCGCGGGCATCGGCGCATCGAGACGATGCACGCTCAGTACAAGAAGCTCTTTGACAAGGGACCGAGCCGCATCAGCCCGTTCTTCATCCCGATGATGATCGCGAACCTCGCTGCCGGCCAGGTCGCCATCACCTATAAGCTCCACGGTCCGTCCTCGTGCGTCGTCACGGCTTGCGCGACGGGCACGAACTGCATCGGCGACGCTTCCGCGTCATCCAGGAAGCAAGGCCGATGTCATGGTCGCCGGTGGCACGGAAGCAGCCATCAGCCAGGCGGCTGTCGCAGGCTTCGCTGCGATGAAGGCGCTCTGCATGGACCACAACGATGATCCGGAGCACGCATCGCGCCCGTTCGACAAGAACCGCAGCGGTTTCGTCATGGGCGAGGGCGCTGGCCTCGTCATCCTTGAGAGCCTCGAGCATGCTAAGCGCGCGGCGCGCACATCTACGCAGAGCTCGCCGGCTATGGCGCGAACTCCGACGCTACCACATGACGAGCCCGGCTCCGGGCGGCGAGTACCAGGCGAAGTGCATGCAGCTGGCCATCGACGATGCTGGCCTGCAGGCCGCTGATGTCGACTACGTCAATGCGCACGGCACGTCGACGCACCTCAACGATGAGGGTGAGTCGCTGGCCATCAAGGCCGTCTGGGGCGAGCATGCGAAGGATGTCTCCGTCTCGTCCATCAAGTCGATGACGGGCCATCTGCTCGGCGCTGCCGGCGGTATCGAGGCAGTTGCCACGGCACTGACGGTCGAGCGCGACATGATGCCGCCGACGATCAACTACGAGACGCCGGACGAGGGCCTTGACCTCGATTACGTGCCGAACAAGGCGCGTGCGAAGAAGGTCCGTGCGGCCATCTCGAACAACTTCGGCTTTGGCGGTCACAATGCGTGCATCGTCATGAAGAAGTACACGGAGTAATGCCTATGGGAAACGTTCGGACGGAAGGAGAAGCGCGCCGTCAGCAGCTGCTGGCGCTCTCAGAGCGCCTCGGCGTGACGTTCCACGATATCGCTCTTCTCGACCAGGCCCTGACGCATACCTCGTATGCCAATGAGTCGAAGCGGAACACGGCCCATAACGAACGTCTCGAATTCTTGGGAGATGCTGTGCTGGAGCTTGCCTCCAGCACATATCTTTATGAGCACTTCCCGGAGATGCCGGAAGGCGAGCTCACGAAGACGCGCGCGAGCATCGTCTGCTCGACGACGCTCGCCAAGCTTGCGACCGGCCTGCACCTCGGCGATTACCTGCTCTTGGGACGCGGCGAGGAGATGGGCGGCGGCCGCACGCGCCAGACGAATCTCGAGGATGTCTTCGAGGCTGTCATCGGCGCAGTCTACCTCGACCAGGCTGGGAGGCGGCGCAGGCCTACGTCGTGCGCCAGCTCCGCGGCGAGTTCGAGAACGCCGAGCACGGCGCCATCCTCAAGGACTACAAGACCATCCTGCAGGAGATCGTCTTCCGCAAGGAAGGCCAGAGCATCGCCTATGAGCTCGTCGCCGAGTCCGGCCCCGACCACGCCAAGGAATTCACCTTCCGCGTGCGCGTGACGGGCAAGGTCATGGGCGAGGGCACGGGACACAGCAAGAAAGAGGCGGAGCAGCACGCTGCCCGCCGCGCTCTCGAGAAGATTGCCCCGCACACGCAGAAAAAGCGCTGAGTGCGCGCTTGCGTCAATCAAAAAGCAAAAAACAAGGTGCTGACATTATCAGCACCTTTGTTTTATAATGGAACTAGATTGATTTTGATGGGAGGCAATATCATGAGAAAACTTACGATGCTCGGCACGGGCAATGCCATGGTGACGAAATGCTACAACACGTGCTTCTACGTGACGCTGGACGATGGTGCGCTGTTCCTGACGGATGCGGGTGGCGGCAACGGCATCCTGCGCCAGTTGGAGCTCACGGGCTTCGACTACCAGAAGTGCCATCACATGTTCGTCACGCACGGCCACACGGACACGTGCTCGGCGTCATCTGGGTCATGCGCAAGGTCGCAGACCTCATGAACAAGGGCAAGTACGAGGGCGAGTTCCACATCTACTGCCACGACGTCGTGCGCGAGATGCTGCTGACGATGACGAAGATGACCCTCAAGAAGAAGGACTTCGCGCGCGTGGGCACGAGCATCTTCCTGCACGAGCTCAAGGACGGCTCCGTCGTCAACTTCGAGGGCATCCAGCTCACTGCTTTCGACATCCTCTCGACGAAGGCAAAGCAGTTCGGCTACGAGCTGCGCTTCGCCGATGGCCTGCGCTTCACCTGCCTCGCGATGAGCCTACAACGAGCACGACGAAGTCTATGCTAAGGGTGCGGACTGGCTGCTCGCCGAAGCCTTCTGCAAGTACGGCGACCGCGATACATTCAAGCCGTACGAGAAGAACCACTCGACGGTCAAGGAGGCCAGCGAGCTCGCCGAGAAGCTCGGCGTCAAGAACCTCGTGCTCTACCACACGGAGGACAAGAGCATCGCGACCCGCAAGCAGGCGTACACGGCCGAGGCGAAGAAATACTACCACGCAATGTCTTCGTGCCGGATGACCTCGATGTCATCGAGCTCGGCTGAGTCACGCAGTTCAGCGGGGCGTTGAGGCCATCTTCTCGATGTAGTGGTTGAGGTTCGTGATGTAGTGGTGGAGCTCCGTGCGCTCCTCCTCGCTGAGCCCCCTGAGGCTGCTGAGGAACCGCTGGCGCACGAGCTCGTTCTGGTCGTCGAGGATCTTTTCGCCCGCGCTCGTCATCGAGATGAGCATGCGGCGCCGGTCCTCGTGGTCCTGCCGCTTCGTGATGAGCCCCGCGTGCAACAGTTTGTCGCAGATGTTCGTCATCTGCTGCTTTGAGATCTGCAGGCGCTGACCGATCTCCGACAGCGTCGCCTGCTTCTCGAGGCGCAGCGTCATGAGCGTCGCGAACTGGTTGAGCGGCACAGGTGTCGTCAGGTTGCGGTAGAAGTTGCGGTGGATGAGCACGAGTGTCTCGATGAAAGCCGAAGAGATCTCGGCAGAGGACTCTGGGAATGACAATGACATCGTCATGGTAAAACTCCTTCTGATTTTGCGATAATCGCGTCAAAATAGAAACGGCTGAAAAAATTAGAATTAAAATTGAATGAGACCGTTCAAATATAAGGTGGTTTTTCTTGACTTTTCTATAGATATACTATACTATAAGATGCGTTAATAGTAAACATTTATTTACTAATCGCAGAGTAAGACCCAGTAAATAGGGGAAAGTAGGGAAGGTATCGTCAGATATCACCAAAAAGGAGGTTATCTCTTTGTTTTTTGCGAAGAACAAGAAACCGCTGGCGCTCATGCTGACCTTGGCACTCTCGCCACGGTGCTCCTCTCAGGCTGCGGCGCGAAGCAGCAGCAACAGGCAGCGGGAGCGACCCAGGTCAAGGCCATGAAGGTCTTGCAGCAGGACGCGCCGGTCAGCAGCGAGTACGCTGGCCAGATTGTCGGCCGGGATGAGGTCAAGGTCCAGTCGAAGGTGTCCGGCAAGATTGTCGAAAAGTATTTCCATGGCGGTGACCATGTAGAAGCCGGGCAGCCGCTCTACCGCCTGGACTCCCGCCAGTATGAGTCCGCAGTCTTGCAGGCGCAGGCAAATCTTGCTCAGTCACAGGCGACGCTCTCGAATGCGCAGACCGATCTCTACCGCGACCAGTCGCTGCTCGCCGCTGATGCCATCTCGGAGCAGACGGTGACGACGCAGCAGGCAAATGTCAATGCCTACTCGGCCGCGGCTGCCGCCAACGAGGCGCTCGTGCAGAAAGCACAGCAGGACCTCGATGACACGGTCGTCTACGCGCCGATGTCGGGGCAGGTGTCCGTCGACGATGTCGCTGTCGGCACGTTTGCCACGGCCGGCAACACGAATCTCGTGACCATCGGTACGATCGACCCTGTCTTCGTGCAGTTCAGTATCTCGGAGGCCGAGTATCTGAAATTCCGCAACATCCAGTCCATGCAGAGCGGTTCGGGCAATCCGCTTGACGTCACGGTCAAGCTCTCCGACGGCTCGACGTACCCGATGGACGGACGCATCGTCCAGGCCGACCGCGCGCTCGCCCAGAATACGGGCACGCTGACGGTCAAGGCTCTCTTCCCGAATCCGAACGGCCTGCTGCTGCCGGGCATGTTCGCGCGCGTCAAGCTCACGGGCGAGACAATCCCGAACGCCATCCTCGTGCCGCAGCGCGCTGTCCAGCAGCTGCTCGACAAGACGTTTGTCATGGTCGTCGGCGCTGATGGCAAGTCGGAGTCGCGCAGTATTGAGCTCGGCCAGCAGATCGGCAGCTATTACATCGTCAAGAGCGGCCTCTCCGCCAGTGACACGGTCGTCGTCGAGGGCCTCTCGAGCCTGACGGAGGGCAAGGACCTCGCCGTCACGATGGTGACGCCTGAGGAGATGGGCTTCTCGTTCGATGAGGATACGACGCCGTTTGACAGATGACTTCTTCGGAAGCAAACAGCGGCGACAGCAACAGCTAAGGGGGCGGCGTCTTGTCTAAATTCTTTATCCACCGCCCGATATTCGCCATCGTCATCTCGCTGATCATTGTCATCGCCGGTTCGATTGCGGCGACGCAGCTGCCAATTGCGCAGTACCCGCAGATCTCGCCGCCGACGGTCAGCGTCAGCACGTCGTACACGGGCGCGAGCGCGGCCGTCGTCAATCAGACCGTCGCGCAGATCATCGAGGACCAGGTCAACGGCACGCAGGGCATGGACTACATGTCCTCGACCTCCGATGATACGGGCCTCTACAGCCTGTCGGTCACGTTCGAGGTCGGCACGGATGACGATATGGACTCGGTCAAGGTGCAGAACAACGTTGCTTCGGCAACGAGCCAGCTGCCGTCTGAGGTCCAGCAGGTCGGTGTCACGACCAAGAAATCGACGAATGATATGGCGTACATGATGTCAGTCTATTCGCCGGACGGCACGTATGACCGCGGCTTCATGAAGAACTACGCGACAATCTATCTTCTCGATAAGATCAAGCGCATCAACGGCGTCGGCGATATCGAGGTATTAGGTTCCGACTACGCGATGCGCGTCTGGCTCAACCCGGACAAGCTCGCAGAGCTCAACCTGACGGTCGCCGATGTCTCGGCGGCCATCAAGGAGCAGAATGTCCAGGCCCCGGCCGGTACGGTCGGCGCCATGCCGGTCAACAACGGCCAGGAAAAGCAGATGTCCGGCAAGATCGAAGGCCGACTGACGACGCCGGAGGAGTTCGGCAACGTCATCATCAAGTCGAATGGTGACGGCCAGTTCGTCCGCCTCAAGGATGTCGCAAAGATCGAGACGGGCTCCCAGTCGGAAGCCATCATTCGAAGGTCAATGGCTACCCGGCCGTCGGCTTCGGCATTAAGCTCACGAGTGATGCAAACGCCATGAAGACAATCGGCGAAGTCCGCAAGGTCTTCGATGAAGCGAAGGAGACGCTGCCGCCGGGCATGCAGATGTCGACGATCTTCGACTCGACGAACTACATCAGCACATCCATCGAAGAGGTTCTCATGACGTTCTTCGAGGCACTGCTGCTCGTCGTCTTCGTCATCTTCGTCTTCCTGCAGACTGGCGCGCGACGATCATCCCGCTGCTCGCCGTTCCGGTTTCCCTGATCGGTACGCTCGGCGCGTTCATCGTGCTCGACTTCACGATCAACACACTGACGCTCTTCGCGATGGTCCTCGCCATCGGCCTCGTCGTCGATGATGCTATCGTCGTCATCGAGAATGTCGAAAAGCACATGGAAGAGGGCCTGACGCCTATCGATGCGACGGAGCGCGCCATGGATGAAGTCCAGGGACCAGTCGTCGCCATCGCCATCGTCCTCTCGGCCGTCTTCGTGCCGGTTGCCTTCCTCGGTGGCATGACGGGTGTCCTCTACCGGCAGTTCGCTCTGACGATTGCCGTCTCGGTCTGCCTCTCGGCCTTCGTGGCCCTGACGCTGACGCCGGCGCTCTGCGCGATGATGCTCAAACAGCACACGGAGAAGGATGACGAGGGCGTGCTCGGCCGCTTCTTCGTCAAGTTCAACAACTGGTTCGAGCGCATGAAGCGCGGTTACGTCGGCATCGTGGCGAAGTTCATCCGCCACTCGCGCCTGGCCATCATCTTCCTGCTGATTGTCTCGGGCTGTGCCGGCATCATCTACAAGAACCTGCCTTCGACCTTCGTCCCGAATGAGGACCAGGGCTACATGTTCGCAGCCGTCGAGATGCCGGATGGCACCTCGGCCAACCGCACGCAGGCCGTCATCGACAAGCTCAACGTCGCCATGATGGAGAACATCAAGGGCCTGCAGAGCACGATGGCCATCACGGGCTTCTCGCCGCTTTCCGACGCCTCCTCGTCGAGTGCCGGCATGATCGTCGTCGGCATGAAGGACTGGTCGCAGCGTGAAGACGCGGCTGCCTCCATCGATGCGGCCGTGCGCACGACGTTCGGCCTCGGCGCCAAGGTCGCGCCGGAGGCGACGGTCATCGCCATGAACCCACCGGCTCTGCCGGGCCTCGGCATGACGGGCGGCTGGACGCTCCAGCTGCAGGATATGACGGGCCACACGGAGACGGAGCTCAACGACATCACCAAGAAGATCGTCGCAGAGGCCAACCAGCGCCCTGAGCTCGCCGGCGTGCGCTCGACGTATTCTGTCGGCTCGCCAGTCGTCCAGTATGAGGTCGACCGCGAGAAGGTCAAGAACCTCGGCATCCAGCTCTCGGATGTCTTCACGGCCATGCAGGTCAACTACGGCGGCTATCAGGTCAACGACTTCAACCGCTTCGGCCGCAGCTACAAGGTCATGCTGCAGGCCGACAACGACTACCGCAGCTCGACCGACCAGATGAAGTTCATCTTCGTCAAGTCGAGCAAGGGCACGATGGTCCCGCTCGACACGCTGCTGCGCCCGAAACTCACGTCGGGTCCGTCGAACATCTCCCGCTTCAACGGTACGCGTTCCATCCAGATCACGGGCCAGACGGGCAATGGCTATTCCTCTGGCCAGGCCATGAATGCCATCAAGGAAGTCGTCCAGCAGAACGCTGGCACGGGCTTCAATATCGAGTGGTCCGGCCAGAGCCGTGAGGAGGCCAAGGCCTCGAGCTCGACGATGCAGGTCCTCGTGCTCTCGCTCGTCTTCGTCTTCCTCTGCCTTGCAGCCCTCTACGAGAGCTGGAGCGTTCCGTTCGCCGTCCTCTTGACAGTGCCGACAGGCATCTTCGGAGCGGTGGTATCTGAATACGGCCTCTCCATCCTCGAGGCGATGCTTGGCCATCAGAACGCCGGCCTCCAGGACAGCGTCTACATGCAGATCGGTATCATCGCGATCATCGGTCTTGCAGCCAAGAACGCCATCCTGATCGTCGAGTTCGCGAAGGTCCGCGTCGACCGCGGTATGGAACCTGTCAAGGCAGCAATCGAGGCGGCCGGCCTGCGCCTGCGCCCGATCCTCATGACCTCGTTTGCCTTCATCATCGGCTGCATTCCGCTGGCCATCGCTACGGGTGCCGGTGCTGCTGCGCGTAACGGCATGGGCGTCGCCGTCGTCGGCGGCATGCTCTTCGCGACAGCACTCGGTATTTTCTTGATCCCGGTGTTCTTCGTGGGCATGGAGTGGATTGCCGCGAAACTCGGACTCCTCAAGCAGGAGCGCAAGAAATCCTCGGCCGATTACATGTGATCCAGAATGCCATCGCAGAGTCGATGTGCTATCCATAGAAAGGCACCTTCCTTGTCAGGAGGGTGCCTTTTTTGGTATACTAAGAATATACTGACCCCTATGCGCTGAAATCGAATGAGTCAACATAGATGCGTCAATCATACGGTTTGTCATGAAAGGAGAGAAATACATGGCAGCAGATAAGAAAGAAGCAGCAAGCAAACAGGAAGCGCTCGAGAATGCGCTGAAGAAGATCGAGAAGGACTTCGGCAAGGGCTCGATCATGCGCCTCGGCGATGCGAAGGCACACATGGACATCGAGGTCATCCCGACCGGCATCCTGCCGCTCGACATCGCCCTCGGCGTCGGCGGCATTCCGCGCGGCCGCATCATCGAGGTCTACGGTCCAGAATCCTCCGGTAAGACGACGGTCACCCTGCACATGATCGCCGAAGCGCAGAAGAACGGCGGCATCGCAGCCTTCATCGATGCGGAGCACGCCCTCGATCCTGTTTACGCTGCCAAGCTCGGCGTCAACATCGATGACCTCCTGATCTCACAGCCGGATACGGGCGAGCAGGCACTCGACATCGTCGATGCGCTCGTGCGCAGCGGCGCCATCGACATCATCGTCGTCGACTCCGTCGCCGCACTCGTGCCGAAGGCCGAGATCGAGGGCGACATGGGCGACAGCCATGTCGGCCTGCAGGCCCGCCTCATGAGCCAGGCCATGCGCAAGCTCACGGGCATCATCGCGAAGTCCCGCACGGCGGCCATCTTCATCAACCAGATCCGCGAGAAGGTTGGCGTCATGTTCGGCAACCCCGAGACGACGACGGGCGGCCGCGCGCTGAAGTTCTACTCGTCCGTCCGCCTCGATGTCCGCAAGATCGACACGCTCAAGCAGGGACAGGATGTCATCGGCAACCGCACGCGCATCAAGGTCGTCAAGAACAAGGTCGCACCGCCGTTCCGCACGGCAGAATTTGACATCATGTACGGCGAGGGTGTCTCGCGCCTCTCGAGCATCATCGACATGGGCGTCGACCTCGACATCGTCGACAAGAGCGGCGCCTGGTTCTCCTACAACGGCACGCGCCTCGGACAGGGCAAGGAGAATGCCAAGCAGTCCCTGCGCGATCAGCCGGCCATCTGCGAGGAGATCGAGCCAAGATTCGTGCCAAGCTGCTTGAGAATCCCGAGGCGGGCGATTCGCTCAAGCAGGCGGAGGCAGAGCCGAGCGGGCAATGAGGCGCTCCGGCCGATGACGAAGCATGATGTACCGAAGCTACCACGCAGCTCAGGCACCTCGGATGAGGAGCCGCCGCGCCCGCGCCGCCGCGCGCGCCGCAATCGCGCGAGACGGGCAGAGGCGCAGCGGATGGGGAGGCTTCTGCAGCCCCGGCAAAACCGGCGAAGACGGCCCTCATAGCTGCCGTCGACATCCTTGCGCGTCAGGAGTACAGCGAAGCAAAGCTTTATGAGAAACTCGCGCGCAAGGGCTACCGTGACGAAGAGATCGAAGGTGCCATCGCGCGCCTCAAGGAGCGCCGCTACCTCAACGACGCCGAAGCGTGTGCGCGCCAGTTCGCCTTTCTCTACACGGAGAGCCGCAATTCCGTGCGCCAGATCTGCCTCAAGCTCCGCCAGCGGGGCTTCACCAAAGAGGACATCGACGCCTGCAAGCCAAGAGACACCTATGAGCGCGAGAAGCAGGCCGCCCTGCGCGTGCTCGCCCTCAAGTACCCGCATGATGCCGACCGCCAGAAGATGATGGCCAATCTCTACCAGAAGGGATTTGAAGCAGGAACGGCAAGGGATGCTGTCGAACTATACAGGAGTCAGGGCTCCGAAGAGGAAGATGGAGACATCTGACGCAACACTGCTTCCACCGCCGTACCGTTTTCAGCCGTGCGGATTCGATAAGAAATGAGGGATAGTATGGAACGTCCTAACGTTCGTCTTGATGCGCAGGAACTGCGCGAGAAATTTTTTAATTGCCGGGGCAGATTGAACCGCAAGCCGTTCATCATGCGGTTGTTCGGCGTCATCGTCGTCTCCACGATCGTGGCGATGATCTTCTACACGCTCTTCTACAGCCTGCTCGGCAGCAAGCAGGTCGCCGACGGCGCGGCTATCGTCATCTCCATCATCGAGGTTGTCGCCATCTACACGCTCGTCGTGCGCCGGCTTCACGACCTCGGCATGGGACAGCCGCTGGCCGTCATCTACCTCGTCATCGCCATCCTGCAGCCGTTCTTCTTCCGCCTGATCGCAGAGCTTCCGGAGGACAGCATGGAGGCACAGGTCGTGCAGGGGCTCAACCTCTTCACGATGCTGCTGATCGTCTGCCTCATGATGATCCGCGGCAAGCGCGGGGCGAACCAGTACGGCGAAGACCCGCTGGCACATGATATCTCCTGATAAGAAACGTTACGCCGCTTGATGCGGCGTTTCTTTTTTACCGCTCCTATGATATAATTTGAGAAAAGTAGGTTTTTGATTTGGGAGGAAAAAAATTGAGCAAGCCTGTAAATGAAATGATTCTCGTGCTGGACTTCGGTGGCCAGTACAATCAGCTCATCGCGCGCCGCGTGCGTGAAAACCATGTCTACTGTGAAGTCCATCCGCAGTCACTTTCGCTGGAGAAGATCCGCGAGATGGCGCCGAAGGGCATCATCCTGACGGGCGGCCCGAACAGCGTCTACACGGAAGACGCCGTGACCTGCAGCCCGGAAATCTTCGAGCTCGGCATCCCGGTGCTCGGCATCTGCTACGGCTCGCAGCTCATGGCCCATCTGCTCGGCGGCAAGGTCGAGACGGCACCGACGAGCGAATACGGCAAGACGGAAGTCACGCTCAATGAGGCGGGCAAGGCATCGAAGCTCTTTGCAGGCGTGCGCGAGAAGAGCGTCTGCTGGATGAGCCACACGGACTACATCGCCAAGCACCGGAGGGCTTCACGGTCACGGCCTTCACGCCGGTCTGCCCGGTCGCCGCGATGGAGAACGCCGAGCGCCGCTCTATGCGACGCAGTTCCATCCGGAAGTCATGCACACGGAGCAGGGCAGGGAGATGCTCCACAACTTCGTCTATGACGTCTGCGCGTGCAAGGGCGACTGGAAGATGGACTCCTTCGTCAAGACGACCATCGAGGAGCTCAAGGCCAAGATTGGCAAGGGCAAGGCACTCTGCGCGCTGTCGGGCGGCGTCGACTCGTCCGTCGCAGCCGTGCTGCTCTCCAAGGCCATCGGCAAGCAGCTGACCTGCGTCTTTGTCGACCACGGCCTGCTGCGCAAGGACGAGGGCGACCAGGTCGAAGCCGTCTTCGGCCCGGAAGGCCCGTACGACCTCAACTTCATCCGCGTCAATGCCAAGGACCGCTTCTACGAGAAGCTCAAGGGCGTGACGGAGCCGGAGAAGAAGCGCAAGATCATCGGCGAGGAATTCATCCGCGTCTTCGAGGAAGAGGCCAAGAAGATCGGTGCTGTCGACTACCTCGTCCAGGGCACGATCTACCCGGATGTCATCGAGAGCGGCCTCGGCAAGTCGGCCGTCATCAAGAGCCACCACAATGTCGGCGGCCTGCCCGACTTCGTCGACTTCAAGGAGATCGTCGAGCCGCTGCGCCTGCTCTTCAAGGATGAAGTGCGCGCCGCCGGCCGCGAGCTCGGCCTGCCGGAGTACCTCGTGAACCGCCAGCCGTTCCCGGGCCGGGCCTCGGCATCCGCATCATCGGCGAGGTCACGGCCGAGAAGGTCAAGATTGTCCAGGAAGCA
>ENA-OQEN01000163-OQEN01000163.1-human-gut-metagenome-genome-assembly--contig:-NODE-163-length-28900-cov-4.492719_pt1 | contig 28900 bp, 37 predicted proteins | sample MGYA00242791_ERZ504627 | MGnify/ENA primary metagenome ERZ504627 (study PRJEB26092, sample SAMD00036316) | human gut metagenome | host: Homo sapiens | study: EMG produced TPA metagenomics assembly of... | reverse complement strand
GCATCCGACTCGTCGGAGACGAAATAAAAATAAATATGACCCCGACAATCCGTCTGATTCAACATCGGATATCACTCCAGATAAAGATGACTTGATATATCCGTTCGGCGGCGGAATTTTGTTCTTGGCGGCAGGATTTTTCTTTCTGTTGACGGCGATAAAACGGAGCAAACGGCTAAAAAACGAAGATGAAGCGTATACTGAGACTTCAGAAAACAGCAGAAACCCGAAGCGAACAATTATAGCGATACTGCTTATGGTCGTAATTATTGCGCTGACCCTTGTCTTTCTTCGCGCTCAACCGTCGGGTATTGAAACTTTCTCCTCCGTGATGACCGAGAACGGATATACAGTGTCAGATATGACTGACGAACTGCGTACGGATTGGCGGGTCGGTTCGCTGATAGAAGATTCGCGCTCATTGTATACCGAAGATATGCGAATAGACTTTTGCGTCATGGACTCGGCCGACAGCGCGCGGCGCATCTATTCGGGAATGACGCTTCCGGTAAAAGATGGAGAAGAATACACATATAAAGGCACGAATTACACCTTCTTTTCAATCGAAGATGACAATTTATATACCGCCAAGATTTACAGCGGCAATACCGTGATTTACGCCGCAGCGTCGCATGAATGCCGCGATGAGCTTGTTGACCTGCTCAGACAAATGGGATATTACAAATAAAAAGAAAAGCATCCGCACGAATTAACGCGCGGATGCTTTTTGAATTTCTGTTATCAGTCTTCGACAGTGACTGTGCCGTCTTCGTCAACGGTGATAGTCATGCCGTCCTTGACATAGTTGAGGAACTCCTCGCCAAGGCAGTCGACTGTGGGCATCGGATCGTCAGTCCAGACTGCGGAGAGAATAGCTCCGGCAGCCGCGAGCGAGTCTATATGCTCCGAGAAGAGCAGGCAGGCGGGAGTTCTGCCCATGACCTTTGCGCAGTAGAGAACCATGCCGCCGGTCGTCGAGCCGATAGTCTGGGGCAGGCAGAGAGCCGTGCCGACCATGGGCTTGCCGAAGAGATCGGGGTTGTTTTGGTCGCCGCACTTAGCGGTCTTGTCGCCGAACTGGAGGCTCTTCTGGAAGGAAGCAAGGTATTGAATCCGTTGTGAGAAACGAGAGCTTTTGCCGTGCATTTGCCTGCGGCAACAGGGCGTCCTTTGAACTGTTTCATTGTTACTTTGCCTCCTTTGTGATGATATCGAGAATCTCGGCGCTGGTGTAGTAGCGCGAGGTGGTATATGTTCTGAGCTTGTTGGAGTTGGTGATGACGGGCATCTTACCAGCAAGCGGGTTGTTCATATACATCAGCGGGCATATGTAGCTGAGAACGACGCCGGTAGCCTTGAGCTTTGCAGCGTTGGGAGTTGCGTTGAACTTCTCAACAACAGCCGGAGCGGCGGTGAAGACGGTCGGGATAGAGACCTTGCTTCTGCCGTTCTTCTTGAGCGACTCGCAGACATTCTCGGTCCACTCAACGAGCTGATCGTAGGAGAGGTGAGGACATCCGACGAAGCAGAGCTTCGGAGTTGCGTTCTTGTCTTTCCACATGACGGGATAGTTGTTCTTGACTCTGTCGAGCTCGGCGTCGTCAATGACATAGACCTTTGCGCCCTCGGCGATAAGGCTCTCGCCCTGCTCAACCGCTTCGGGAGTCAGCTTGTCGATGTGATAGAGACCGACAGCGCCGTTAGAAGCGGTAGCCGCGCCGAAATCCTTGAGGTATGCCTTTGCATCGCCGTCAAGCTCGGTGCCGATCCACTTATCAAGACCCTTGACATAGGGGACATCTTCCATGACCTTCATGCCGATAGCGGAGCCGAGAATCTGAGCCTCGGGCTTCTTGGTGGTTTTGACTTCGACTATCCATGTAGCCTTTCTGCCCTCGTCGGTGACAAGTCCGAAATAGGGGACACGGCCGACGATGGAACCGAAGAGCTCGATTATGCCGGAGTTTCTGTTGCAGCGTGCGCCGAGAACAGAGTTTGCATAGACAACAGCCGAGGACTCAGCCATGAGAGAACATCGCCCTTCTTGGGGGTGTTGCCGACTTCGTCCATGTAGCAGGTGCAGGTGTAGGACTTGCTGTCGATAAGACCGAGCTTTGCAAGCTGCGCATCGTAGCTGTCCTGCATATTGTACATGAACTTCTTGAAAACGATGTTCTTCAGGAAGCTCGAAGGTACATTGGGATCGAGGGGCTTGGGGTCAACAGAGAACTTCTGGCTCGAAAGAGCACCGCCTGCTATAAGCTGATCCATAAGATCATAGACAGGCTGCATGACTCCGAGACCGAAGCTTGTAACAAGGTGCCCCATCTTGCTTGTGACAGGCACCATCTTGGTGGCGCCGAAAGCGTCACCGTACATGACAAGGGTCTTCATGACCTTCGCCATGGTTTCGCCTTTACCGCCGTTGAGGATTTCTTCCTCTTCGGGAGTAAGGTGCATTTTGTAATTCATGTATATCCACCTTTCAATAAATTTTTCAGCGGAAGCGCTCGCTCGCCGCATATGTAACAAATAAATTCTATCACAAATCGCAAATAAAATGATTGGCAATTTAGAAAAATAAACAATTAATAAATAAAAAATATCGAATTTTTGTATTTGCTTGTCCGCATATGCGGCAAATAAATATTTCTTGCAAAATCCTATGCTTTGTGATACTATTTTAGCCCGCATCAATCGGAGGAGAACATGGATGATAGGACTCAGGCGTGGAGATGTCAGGCTTTTTGAGCATAACAAAGAGTGGAAAATCGAAGGCGAGAGAACGGTAAACGAACTTCGTAAAATACTCGGCTCGGATGCTATTGATATTCAGCATATCGGCAGTACATCTATAAAGAGCATAAGGGCGAAGCGATAATAGACATCGCGGTCGGTACGGATGATTTCAATCGCATTTTATCTCATGAAACCGAATTGCTGAAAGCAGGCTATCATTACCGTCCCAACCACGATATGGGCGGTGCACAACTGCTTTTTGCCTGCGGCAGTTACTATGAGGGCGGCGATATGCAGACGCACTTATCCATGCTGTGAAATATAACAGCATGGAGTGGCGGAATTATATAAACTTCCGCGACTATCTGAACACTTATCCGGAGATAGCGAAGCAGTATGAGAATGTGAAAACAGGGCTTGTTGAAAAGCTCGGGAGTATGGGGAGCAGAAACGATTATGTTGACGGCAAGGCTGAATTTATAAGCTGCACTCTCCGCAAGGCAATGGTGTGGTCATTTCTCGGCAAGACTGTTACAATGAAAACCGACCGCCCACTGGGGTATGTGCACAGAAAATCCGGCTATGAGCTTGTCTATCCGCTCAATTACGGCTATATTCCGGGCGTTCTCGGCGGCGACGGCGAAGAGCTTGATGTTTATCTTCTCGGTGTCAACGAGCCTGTTGAGAGTTTTACGGGCAGAATAATCGGCATTGCCCACCGTGTCGACGATGTTGAAGATAAGCTGATAATGCGCCGCCCGATATGAATTTTAACCGTGAAGAGGTCGAGCACGCGGTGCATTTCCAGGAGCAATATTATGACACGTATATAGAGCTTATAAAATAACAGAACAACCGCAGTATTAAAATCACTGCGGTTGATTTTTATAATATTTCGCTGTTTTCAAGCAGATATGCCGCACCTATAGCACCTGCATCATTGCCGAGCACGGCAGGGCGAATGAGACGAGCGTCAGGGTCTGGGAGAGCGGCGAGAAAATCATTAAGCCAGTATTGCCGAATTTCTATCAGTCCGCCGCCGATTACGATACATTCGGGGTCAAAAACACATTTTACCGTGTCAACGACCGCGCACAGGTCGGATATAAAAATTTCGACTGCCTCACGGCATTTTTTGTCGCCGTCTGCGGCTTTTTTGAAAACTCCGTTGCAGTTGAAGCAGCGGCAGTCAAGCTCGTTTGCCGTTCGCATAAGCCCGGTAGCCGAAACATACTGCTCGGCGCAGCGACCTTGCCGCAGTTGCATTCGCGCCCGCCGATGTGCAGGGGAATGTGACCTATCCGCGCCGCGTGGAAGTTGGCTCCCGTGAGCAGCTTTCCGTTTATTGAAGCCGCACTGCCGAGCCCTGTTCCGAGGGTCAGCATAACGGCGTTTTTGCAGTTCTCAGCCGCCCCGAAATAAGCCTCTCCGATGAATGCCGCTGCCGCATCGTTTACGACGAAAACGCGGCGGTTGAATTTATTCTCAACATCTTTTTTTATCTCGAATCCCGTGAAGCCGGGCAGGTTGCCGGTTGCGTATAGAACCTTGCCTTCATAGGGATCGATGTCTCCGGCAGAGCCGACGCCTATGCCCGCATCCGTGCCGGCAAGCGGCATCAGATCTTTTATAACGGCGAAAAGACAATCTCTGATGCTGTCGAGTCCGCGGGATATGTCGGTCGAGCGCTTCGCTCTCGCCGTAACGGTTCCGCTTTCAATAACCGCACCTTTTATCGATGTCCCGCCGATGTCGATACCGATATTCTTCATCTTATTCACCGAAAGCCTTCATAAAGTGTTTGGTAATGTCCATGGGTCTGGTTATCGCACTGCCGATAACAACGGCGTATACGCCTGTGTCAAGCACATTCTTTAGCTGGCCGACTTCCCATATTCCGCCCTCAGCGATGATGTGCGCGTGCAGTGTCGATGTCATCTCACGGAGCAGCTCGCAGTCCGGGATTGCGATACCCTTGGTGTATTCTGTGTATCCGCGCAGGGTAGTGCCGATATAATCAAATCCGAACTCGTCGGCACGTTTTGCCTCTTCGTAGTTCGAGCAGTCCGCCATTATCTCAACTTCGGGCGCATTCTCGCGAATGTATTTTATAAGATATTCAAGCTTCTCACCGTTCGGGCGCGCACGCTTTGTTGCATCGAGCGCAATAACGCTGCACTTCGTTGTCAGCAGGGCTTTGACCTCTTTCAGCGTCGGGGTTATGTAACTTCGGAGTCCGGATATTCGGCTTTAATTATGCCGATTACGGGCACATCGACCTCTGCCGTTATCTCGTTTATGTCCTCAACATAGTTCGCTCTTATACCAGCCGCGCCGCCGAGTACAGCTGCGCGCGCAAAATGTCCCATCATGTGCAGACCGTAGAGCGGCTCGCCCTTGACTGCCTGGCATGAGACTATAAGACCGTGTTCTTTCAAGTTTGCCATAGTTATCACTCTCCACAGATATTTTCGCCTTTCGCGGCAAAAAAGTCAAGGGGATAGTGGATTTTATCATCAAAAACGAACCCTCCGTTTGGAGGGTTCGCGTCGGTTTAATTTACCACTTGTTCTCGACATATTCGCAGAATGCGTACATGTCTTTAATTTCAAGCTTTGTGCCGTCGTCAAGTACGGCTGTGCCGTTCCACATACCGTGAACCTGATGCGAGTGCATACGAAGGAGATTGAGTGCGTTCGTATCGGCATGGTGGTCGTAGAACGGAGTCATTACAAAATCAAATCTGCCGTCCTCGGAGACGAAGTGCCAGGCTCCATATATTTGTCGGGCTTCGGGAAAGTTTCAACATCTATCGCGCCGAACTTGTGAGCCTTGCCGTCATAGAATATGCAGTCTCGGTCGCATTGCTCTCGTCGCCGATACCCCAGGTTATCTCAAAGCCGAAAATGTGCTTGTTGCCGTTCTCGTCAGTCAGATATGTAGAGCCGTTGCCCCAGTACCAAACGAGCTTGTAGGGGGTGTTGACGCGACCCCAGTCGAGGCAGCAGAAGGTGTCGTCCTTTGAGAATTTGTAGACCTTGTCGCCCCACTTATATGTGCCGCTGCAGGGCATGCAGTTCTGTTTTGTGGTCATGAAATAGCTCTTCGGGTCGTCTTTGAAGGGGAGAACTGTTGTGATGTTCTCGAGTCCATCCGGAATGTCCATTTCAAAATGGCACTCGACCTTGCCTGACTTGAAATAAATAGTGCGCTTATGCTCTTCGGTCAGGACATCGAATGTAGCCTTGCCGATTCCGTTGACTCCATCTTGACATGGTTCGGAACATCGCCTTTGGGCGGGAGAACATATTTGTCTTTTCCGCCGAGGAAGAGCGCCGTGGGAGCGGTGAGAGTGCCGGCGGCGAGCTTCTTGTTCTGCTTCGGGTTTCTCAGATCGACCAGCGCCGCCGAAGCGTAGCCGCCGATAGAGATGTTGGCGAAGCTTATCTGGATCATGTATCTTCCGTCGGATATCTGATAGAAGTCCCATTCCTTGCGGCGCATTGTAGGCGTCGATTTCGTGCGGTCATAGTCAAAGACCATGTGACGCGCCCAGCCGGGTGAAAGCAGAGTTCCGTCGTCGGCAAGGAGCTTGGTCGGCTCGGTGTACTCCTTCTGCGCGCTCTTGACCTCACCCTTGAGCCAGCTCGGATAAGTCCTGGGTATCTCGCTCATTAAAAAATCCTCCTAAACATTAGTTGCATCAGCCCTCAGCTGTGCTGAATTTCAGTTAATTATAGCATATATACTAAAAATATACAACGATTTTTTAGTTTATTATTAAAAAATACGAGAAAAGGCTCCCGCAGGGGGAGCCTTTATAGCTTTTAGCCCATCTTTTCGAGAGCCGTCATATATTTCGGGTTCGTCGGGATGAACATATAGTTGAGGAACAGCACTTCATCTATCGAATTTGTCTTGACAAAATTCGATAGGTTTACATTTATCTGCCTCGGGTCAATGACGTAGACGGTCTTGTAGTTGTTGCAGAGCCACGGAACAAATGCGTTTGCATAGCTCTCTTTTATAACTACGATGCTGCGGTTGCCGGGCGCGTCGGTGGTTATCTTAGTCACGCCGTGGTCGCCGCCGAGGAAAGCGAGATACTTGTTCGATGACTTCACTTCCGTGTTTATGACCTTGACTTTGTAGCTGCTCTTGAGCGTCGGGTCGGAGTCAGAGGCAATCGCTTCTGTATTGGTCTTCGGAATGAAATATTCAACATAGTCCGGGTCTTTTTCAACCGCCGTACTCTGCGTAGCTTTATAAAGTGTGCCGAGGAACGGGGAGAGCTTTCCGGTCTGGAGCGAATTTATTTCAACGGGCGTGAATCCTGCGGTATTTGCAAATGCACGGTATGCGTAATATGCGCCGCGTGCCGTCCAGTGATGATCCGTTCTGAAATACAGATATTCGTTCGTGTGGGCGGCTATTTCCGGATAGGCGTCAACGGGGGTTATGCCCTTGAGCTCGCCGTAGATATAATTGATGCCCTGATACTGCGAATGTGATTTGCCGGAGTTGTATTTCTTCGGAGCGTAGATTCTATCGAAGTCGGAGCCATGAGACTGTACACTTTGGTGTTTGGCATCTCGGACTTGAGCTTGTTGAGGGTGGCAGCGTAGACATCCATCTTCTTGTAGACGTTTGTATACTGCTCCATAAGACGGTTGTCAAGAAGGATTATATACTGGTTGGAATATACGGTTTCCTTTCCGGTCTCGTCAACTTCGGCAGCATTTATCGGCTTAGTGGTCTCGGTGCTCTTGGCGGTATCGGAGGGTGCGGTAGTCTGCTCTCCGGTTGTTTCGGCATTGCTTTCATTCTCGTGCGAGAGCGCCTCGCCGTCACCGACTCCTCCGTTGTTCTTTATGACAGTCGCGCCGTCGCCGATCTTCAGGAACGAATAGAATGATTTTATCTTGTTGCTTATTTTGACGAGCCCGTTTCTGCCGGGGAACTGGTCATTGTAGTATTCTTCAAACTTTGAAGCGAAGTCGCCGGAGAAATATGAGCTGGCGGAAAAAGATGGCTTCTGCGCGAGATTTCTGTTCTCCATCTCGGACACTTTCTCGTCCTTGTCGAAGAAGCTGTAAAATCCGACAACGGTGAAAACCGCTAAAACAACGCTGAATGAGACGGCGGTAAGAATTTTTTGAATTTTTTTCATTTTATCTCAGCGCCTCCTCAGAATCTGAAATACAGGAACGGGTTATATGTCGAGCCCGCCAGCGATGCCACGCAGAGCACGAGCATGACGACATTGAAAACGGTGTTGAATATCGGCTCTGTAACCGGTGCGCGCTGCTTGAGCTTCGCAATGCCCGCTTTGACGAGCTTTGCAACGGGCGCGCAGGCGATAGCTGCGATGATAATAAACGGAATGTTGTTGATTATCATCGCGTTCATGACCGGGTCGGTGAATGCGTTGCCCGATGCGCCGAACGCCACGGAGAACGCCGATTTCATCGCCGAGAAATCCTCGAAGTAGAATATCATCCAGCCGACGAGCACGACAAACATCGAATACACCCAGCGAATGATTTTCGGGATTTTATCAATGAACTTTTTGAACACGAACTTCTCGAGGCACAGGAACACGAAATAGTAGAGCCCCCATATGACGAAGTTCCAGCTCGCGCCGTGCCAAAGTCCTGTGAGACCCCAGACGATGAAAAGATTGAGTATCTGACGCGGCAGACTGACTCTGTTTCCGCCGAGGGGGATATAGACATAATCTCTGAAGAAAGAGCTAAGGGTGATATGCCATCTGCGCCAGAAATCGGTTATCGAAGTTGAAATATATGGATACTTAAAGTTTTCAGGATAATCAAAGCCGAACATATGACCGAGTCCGATAGCCATGTCTGAATATCCCGAGAAGTCAAAGTAAATCTGGAAAGCATAGAATAGAACTCCGATCCACACACTCATCACAGCCGCATTGTCAACATTAGCGAGCAGCGACTCAGCAAGAGAACCGGCATAGTTTGCTATGAGCACCTTTTTGCCGAGACCCGCCATGAATCTCGTCATGCCTTTTGCAAAGCCGTCTATCGTAACAGTTCTGTGGTCAATCTGCGTGTCAATATCTGAATATCTGACAATCGGACCCGCTATAAGCTGCGGGAAGAGCGAGACAAACATCAGGAAGTTTATGAAGGACTTCTGCGCCTTGACATCGCCTTTGTAAACATCGAGCGAATAAGACATCGTCTGGAATGTATAGAACGAAATGCCTATCGGCAAAGAAAATGCGGGAACATGGAGCGAGAGGCGGAAGATTCCGTTGAGCGTGGAAATGAAAAATCCGCTGTATTTGAATGCCGCAAGCAGACCTAAATTGATAACAACCGAAAGTGCGATAAACAGTTTGGTTATCTTTTTGCCGCGGTATTTTTCTATCCCGAGCGAGACAGTATAATCCAGTATGGAGCTGAAAATCAGCAGACATACCCAGACCGGCTCACCCCATGAATAGAATATAAGTGATGCAATGATAAGAACGATATTTTTCGCCTTGTCGTTCTTCACGATAAAATAGAAGAACAGAGTCACGGGAAAGAATATGAACAGAAACACGAGACTCGAAAAGACCACTTGATTTCCCCCTTTTTGTGTGTATGATAAACCTATTATATTACATCTAATTATACACTCTTTAATTGGTAATTCAATTACAAAAGAGTTACAAAAAACTTATTGCTATGGAGAGTTTTTGACGGAAAAAAGAGACACGGAACAAACCGTGTCTCTTAGGTGCTGATTATGCAGCTAAAAATTTAAAACATGTTGATGATAACCGGGATAAGATCCTTTATAATCTTGACAACAATTTTGGCAATAACCGGAGCGACAACGCTCGTTATCTTCACAATATATCTTGCAACTTCAATCGCAATCTGGATTATAACATACCACTTGCCGAGATAGCGCTGTAGCATGTTTGTGTCCATGCCCTTGTAGTCGGGATCGACGGGAGTATAAGTCGTGTCGGTCTTGACTATCTTGCACTCGTCTATCTGCTTCTTGCTGTCAACGCCGTATGTCTTGAGTGTGAACGAATTCTTTGTGAACTCAATTGTCGAATATGTTGGCTCTTCGGAGATGTAGCTGAAATCGAGCCACTCATAGTTGTACTCTTCGATGCGGTTCTTGCCGGAAGCGGAGCTCGCGGTGAAGTATACGGTGCCCTCGGGGTCAACCACTGCGCCGTCAGAGTTGTATTTCTGATTCTTGACGGGCTTCGTGTCCTTCATGAAGAAGGAGCGGCCGTAAAGATGCTCATGACCGGTTAGGCAGACGTCTATCTCAAATCTGTCGATAAGCGAGCTGTATATAGCCGCAAGCAGCTTGTTGTCGTCATCTGCGGCGTGGTGTCCCGTTCCGTAGATATCGTGATGCATAACGGCTACGCGCCATGTGGCATCGGGATTCTTGGCGATAGCGTCAAGAGTGAATTGATACTGATCGTATACGTTGTAGATCTGAGTGTTATAGACGATGAAAAGCACATCGCCGTAACGGAACCAGTAGTCCTCGTCAACGTTTGCGGGTGTCGTGCCGCGGTATTCGTTGGGGTTGTTGACATAGAAAGGATATGTTTCACCTTTGCGGTCGTGATTGCCGACCGTGGTAGCCATGGGATATGATCTGAGAGCCGCAGGGGAGAGCGTGCCCGCCCATTCGTTGGCTCTGTCTCCGTGCTGAGTCTGATCGCCTGCGGAAACTATAAAACTGATATCATCGTTCTGGTCGAGCGCAGTACCGAGAGTTTTCTGCCAGACATACGATTCTTCGCGTCCGTCCTCAACATCGCTGCTTATCTGAATGTCGCTGACATAGAGAACCTTGAACTTCTCGGTGGAGAGCGTTCTGTACATAACAGGCTTGCTGAACTTTCCGTTGCTGCCGTAAGTGTAGTAGTAAACTGTGTCCGGCTCAAGACCTGTTGCGGTCACTTTGTATACGCTCTGACCCGTGTAGCTGTCGGTTGATGCTTTGCCTACAAACTCTTTGAACGAGGTCATGTCGGCGCTTTTGCCGATGCGGACAACGCCGCTCTTAGCCGTGTCGTCGGAGTGCCAGCAGAAGTTGAGCTGAGTCGCGTCCGCGCCCGGGGTGAGTGCGATAAGCGTGTTGTCGTTTCTTACAGTTTCCCAGTAGCTGTTCCATTCGGGCTGAGTGAGCACATTGCTTCCGTCTGCCGAGGTGCCGATAGCAAGGCACGAGGCGAGCATAAGCAGTGCGAGCAGAATGGAAAGCGTCCGTTTTGCTGCTTTCATTGGAATTCTCCTTTTTATATTTTTTAAGCGGGAGTATTATAACATGTTTTGCTCTGTTTTGGTAGATTTTTTTAATATATTATCTATTTTTTTATAAAAACTATGGAAATATTTATAAAGTGATGATATAATCTATCGCGGATTTTTAAGAATGAAGAGGAATACAGATGAAAGTTATTGTTTTGAACTCGGCGGCACAGGTCGGCGAGGAAGTCGGAAAAATTTTCTGCGATGAGGTCAATGCAAAGCATGATGCGGTTCTCGGACTTGCAACCGGAGCATCCCCGATACCTACATATGAGTATATGACCGAGCAGTATCGCAGCGGCAAGGTGAGCTTCAAGGATGTCAGGACCTTCAACCTTGACGAATACTGTGATCTGCCGAAGAACCACCCCAACAGCTTCTATTCATTTATGGAAGAGAACCTTTTCTCGAAGGTCGATATAAAGCCCGAAAATGTCAATTTCCTTGACGGAAACGTTGAACCCGTTGCCGAGAGCGCACGTTATTCGCAGGCTATAAAGAATGCCGGCGGAATAGATATCCAGCTTCTCGGAATCGGCAGAAACGGTCATATCGGCTTCAATGAGCCGGCTGATGAGTTCACTGACGAGGCATTCAAAGTCAAGCTTACCGATAGCACGATAGCTGCAAATTCGCAGTATTTTACTGATATTGCCATGCCGCACTGCGCCATAACAATGGGCATCGGCTCGATAATGAGAGCGAAAAAGATAGTGCTCATGCGACAGGCGAAAGCAAGGCAGAGGCGATAAAGGCGACTGTTGAGGGTGAAGTTACTCCGCATTGCCCGGCGTCGATACTTCAGCAGCATGACGATGTGACGATATTCCTTGACGAAGCGGCGGCAAGCCTGCTGAAAAAATAAAAATTGAGATAAACAGACCTCCGATACACCGAAGTGCGTCGGAGGTCATTTTTTAATACAGAGCAATTTTGTTGATTTCGGGTGTGTCTCGGGATGAGACCATCAGTATGCGTACAGCGTCGGTTTCGAGCCCGTGAAGCTTCATTGTTTTTTAGTGCCTATTGTTGTGCTCTCAAGCTGTTGAACCAGATTTTGTCCTCATTTCTGTGCTGGACAATGAAGTTTTCAACGCGCTGACCCTCGGCAATATTTTCGCTCAGCTCAATGAAATTGAGCTTCATTCTCTCGCCGAGTTCAATGGTTATAACACGCTGTGTTTCGCTACCGTTGTACGGTTCAATAGTGATCTCTTTGCCCTCGGCAAGATTTGTCCTGAAGCTGTTTTTTATAAGTTCGCCGAGCTCGTTCAGCCGCTTGACATCGTTATCATTAAGTCTGAGCTGATTTGCGTCCGGCTTTACATGAGCTGCCTGCTTGAGGAAGTCCTTCATATCTCTTTCTCCTTTTGTCGGTTACCTGGACGCTTTAAGTTTATCGGCTCAGGCCGCGATTGTCAATATGGGTTTTATTTACTTTTTAAAAGCCTCATTTCTTGCCGGATTTTTTGAATATCAGAAGCGAGATTGATATCACGGTCGCGATTATAACCGTTATGCCGATTGCGGTGACACCCTGCTTCACTCTCGCGGCGTTTCTCATGTTTTCGCCGCTCGGCAGAGTATAAGTCTCTATTTCATCAATATCATCAGCTAAATATTCTTCATCGATATCTTGAGATTTAGAAGAGCGGTTGGCTTTGGAAGAACTTGATTTGTTTGTCTTTGATTTTGATTTGGTGCTCGATTTTGATGATGAGCTTTTGTTCTTTTTCTTTGTTGTGCTTTCTTTTTTCGTTGTCGATTTGGTTGAACTTGATTTCTTTGTAGTTTTTGTGGTGTCTCTGTCATCGGAATCCGAATTGCCGGATTGGTTGTTCTGTTCCGCGGTAGTCTCAGGCGGAGCAATATATGTATCTATTTCAAACATCTTTGACGGAATGCCTTTGTCATCGGTGACTCTGACATAAATTTCCGGGTCGCCGCCGAATGAATATTTCCTGTCTATGAGTGCCTCGCAGGTTATCCCGCCTCCGGCAAACGATGCGGAAGATTTGACGCTGAACAGCTGCTCGTCGTATTCTGCCTTCCCTGTAATACCGATTTTTATCGGGTCTTTGCCGTCAACATATATTTCATAGACAACCGGACTCTCTTTTGTCAGATTAGCATATGAGATATCGCCGTTTATCGCAACATAAAGCGAGCCTTTCTCGGTTTTGGTGTAATATGTAGCGAGCGCGCAAATGCCGTTGCCGCCGTTCTCATTTTCGCACTGTATCTGCACATTGGTGCCTCGCACTTCATCGGGCGAAACAGAACCGTCTATCGACACCGCAAACGCCTGTATTGCAAGAACAAATGTAAAAATTATGCTGCTGCCGCTGTGCAAAAACGCCTTATAAATCCCATTATCTTTTCCACGCTTAGATCACCGCTTATGCTTTAAAGTACTAATACCGAAAATATCACTTTTTTCATTTATGTGCAATAGCAAAAGTCGAATTTTGTAAAATCAGCACAAAACAATTTGTAAATATTGCACAATGAAAACAATATGTTTGCGCAAGCAGACATAAAAAACGCTGCATCGAAACCCGAACGGGTTAAGATACAGCCGATATAATTTTTTTAGATTTTCATCTTTTTCATCGCAACCGAAAGAGCCTTGCACAGCGCAGTTCCGAGAACGGCGCAGACACCGGCTTCAATGAGTCCGTTGATTCCGACGAATGCAGCGGCAAAAGCCATAACATTTGTCGAGCCGAACTGCTCCTTGAGCTGAATGATTATCGGTGCGTTGTTGAACAGCAGAAGCAGTGTGCCGGTGAACAGAATCGTGTTGAGCAGGGGACCTGCGATGCTTGCAACAAGATACTGCACGAAGCTTGTCTTATCTTTCGACGATACCGCTTTGAAAATAACTGCCGTCAGCCAGCCCATGAGAACTCTGGGCACGATACAGACGATAGCGGTGCGCAGGGGACTGACACTGAAAAGCGCAACGCCGAAAGTGCTCATTCCGAAGCACTGGATGAAGCTCGTTATTCCGAATACCGCGCCGAGAAACAGTCCGCCGACAGGGCCGAGCAGAACGGCTCCGATGATGACCGGAATCGTTATAAAAGTTATCTCGATGGCTCCGGCTTTGAGATAACCGAGCGGTGTGAATGCCATGACGATTATCAAAGCGGTGAGCAGTGCGGTGAGCACGAGACGCACGAGTTTTTGCCGCGATGCGGCAGCTGATGTTTTTGACATGATTTTTTCCTCCTTGCTGTTGCTCCGTCAGGATGCAGCGCAATTTTTTGAGTTTATATCAAAAGCATTGCTTTTAATATGCAATTTTATTATTTTCTGTTCTTTTCGTATATTATACGAAGTCCCTTGAGTATGAGCTCGGGGTCGTATGTCATCTTGTGGTTGCAGCTCTTGATTATCTCGCCCGAAAGTCCGCCCGTTGCAACAAACGATTTAACTTTGCGTCCGAGCTCCTGCTCCATTCTGTCGCAGAGCCCGTCGAGCATGGCGGCGGTGCCGAAAACAACACCGGACTGCATGCAGTCTATCGAATTTGTGCCGATGGCCTTCTTGGGAGTTGAAAGGCTTATCGCGGGAAGCTGAGATGTTTTGGCGGACAGTGCTTCAAGCGAAATCCCGACTCCGGGGGCGATAGCGCAGCCGCAGAAAGAGCCGCTCTCGTCGATAACATTGATTTTTGTTGCAGTTCCGAGGTCGATAACAAAGCACGGCAGCTCATAGAGATTCGCCGCCGCAACAGAAGCGGCAACAAGATCCGCGCCCGCCTGCGACGGGTCGTCGGCAAGAATGTTTATTCCTGTCTTGACTCCGGGACCAAGAACAATGGGCTCGCTGCCTGTTATGCGCTTTGCGGCGTGCGATATAGCACCCGTCAGCTCCGGCACAACGGAGCTTATAGCGCATCCGGTAAACTCGTCAAAACCGTAGCCGTAGAGGTCAAAAATGCTCTTGAGTTCAATGGCATACTGATCCTCAGTGCGCGAACGGTCGGTGGCGAGTCTCGAAACGAACTTCAGCTCTTCGCCGCTGTATGCGCCGATTGTTAAATTGGTGTTGCCGATGTCGATAGTCAGAAGCAATCCGATCACCTCGTGAAAAACGTTGTTTTAACTGATTTGATTATACACTATAACGCGGGAAAAAGCAAACTTATAATAAATTTCACTGTTTATTTTCGCGGCGCATTATGTTATAATTATCTGAAGAAAGGAATGAGACCCGTTATGCTGTGTAATTTGTGCCCGCGACACTGCGGAGTTGACCGCGATGTTTCGCAGGGATATTGCATGAGCCCGAATATAATAAAGCTCGCGCGGGCGGCGCTGCATTTTTGGGAGGAGCCGTGCATCAGCGGCACAAAAGGCTCAGGCACAGTGTTCTTCTGCGGGTGCAATCTCAGGTGCGTGTATTGCCAGAACAGCGAGATAAGCGGCGGGGGAGCGGGCATCCCTATTAGCGACGAAGATGTTATGCGCACTTTTGACAGGCTCATTGAAAAGGGCGCGCATAATCTCAATCTCGTTACCCCTACTCATTATGCGGATTCCGTGGCGCGGATACTCGAAAAATATCATTCGCCTGTGCCTATTGTGTATAACTGCGGCGGCTATGAGTCTGTGGAAACGCTCAAAATGCTCGAGGGTCTTGTTGATATATATCTGCCAGATTTCAAATATGCCGACGCGGCTCTTGCGGCTGAATATTCACATGCGCCGGACTATTTCGAGCGTGCGTCCGAGGCGATTAAAGAGATGAACAGGCAGGTCGGAGTGCTTAAACTCGACTCCGACGGCATAGCCGAACGCGGCCTTATCATACGCCACCTTGTGCTCCCGGGAGCCGTTTCAAACACGAAGAAAGTGCTTCGCTGGATAAAGGAAAATCTGCCGGAGGGAACGGTAGTCAGCCTGATGAGCCAGTATACGCCGTGCGCAAAAGCTGCGGAGCATCCGCCTCTTGACAGGCGCATTTCCAAGTACGAATATGAAATAGCGCTCGATGCAATGATCGACCTCGGCTTTGACAACGGTTATGTGCAGAGCCGCCGTTCGGCGCAGAAAGATTTTATTCCGGATTTTCAGTCCCACGAGGGACTCTTATAAATATTGTTGACCGAAAGGGAGTTTTGATATGACAGGTTTTATCGGAGCGGGCAATATGGCAAATGCCATTATAAAAGGCATGGTGTCGTCCGGTGCGGCAGAGGGAAAAGATATAGCAGTCTATGATATCCACCAGAAAAGCGCGAAAAGGCGGCTGCGGGTTACGGAGTAAATGCGGTGTCAAGCCTTGAAGAACTTGTGAGCGGGTGCAGCGAGATAGTTGTTGCAATTAAGCCTTACGGTTTTGAAAAGCTGCTCGGCGGACTTGATGCTCAACTCAAATATCACGACCCGCTTATAATTTCCATAGCTGCCGGCAAGACCATTGAGACTATTTCTTCGTATCTCAGCTATGAACCCGCACTCGTGCGCGTCATGCCGAATATAAACGCCACGATAGGCGCATCCATGAGCGCATACTGTGCGAACGGACGAGTCAGCGCGGAACAGAAAGCATTTGTTGCAAAACTGTGCTCGTCTATCGGCGAAGCGGTCGAGCTCGACGAAAAATTCTTCTCGGCCTTCGGCGTTATCGGCGGCGCAGCTCCTGCGTTTGCATATATGTTCATCGACGAGCTTGCGCGCGGCGGAGTAAAATAGGCATGAACAAACAGGTTGCGCTGAAGTTGCGGCTCAGACCGTGCTCGGCAGCGCGAAGATGATAGCGGAGAGCGGGGAGCACCCCTATTCTCTTGTGGATAAGTCTGTTCGCCCGGCGGAACCACTATCGAGGGCGTTGCGGCGCTCAATGAAAACGGATTTGCAACGCCGTTATGCAGGCTGTGACGGCAACATACGAAAAGGATATGAAACTCTCCGGCAAATAAAATGCGGAGAGGATGAATATATCAATAATTATACGGAGGTATAAACAATGGCATTACCGGTAGCACTTCAGCTCTACAGCGTCAGAGACGAGCTTGAAGCAGATTTTGAGGGCACTATAGCAAAGGTCAAGGAGTTTGGCTATGACGGAGTCGAATTCGCGGGACTTTACGGCAAAAGCGCTGAGCAGGTCAAGAAGATACTTGCCGATGCAGGGCTCACTCCCGTTTCGGCTCATGTTCCGCTCGACGAACTGCTCTCAGATACACAGGCGGTCGTCGCGACTTACAAGGAGATAGGCTGCAAATATATTGCCGTGCCTTATCTTCCCGAGGACAGACGCCCCGGAACAGAGGCTTTGACCGCACGATAGAGGACATAAAGAAGATTGCCGATGTCTGCAATGAGCAGGGCATTCAGCTTCTCTATCATAACCATGATTTCGAGTTCAAAAAGCTTGACGGCAAATACGCGCTCGATATTCTTTATTCCGATGTCACCGCCGACAGACTCCAGACCGAGATCGATACCTGCTGGGTCGGCGTCGCAGGCGAAGATCCCGCATCGTATGTTCTCAAGTACAGCGGCAGAGCACCCGTTGTCCACCTCAAGGATTACTATATGCAGGGCAAGGAGAAGCCGAAGAAGCTCTATGAACTTATCGGCATAGAAGATGACGGCGAGAGCGCATCAGAAGAGGCGTTCGGATTCAGACCTGTCGGCTACGGTGTTCAGAATATGCCCGCTATACTTGATGCATCCGTAAAAGCAGGCGCGGAGTGGGTGGTTGTCGAGCAGGACAGACCCGCACCCGGAGACACTCCCATTAACTCAGTAAAGCTCAGCCGCGAGTACCTCAAAACACTCGGCTGGTAAAATAAAAATATCAAAAGAAAGAAGGTAACGGAACATGAGCACCAATAAGTGCTGGTATAAAGAGATGGCAGTATACCAGATTTGGCCGCGAAGCTTTTGCGACGGAAACGGCGACGGCATCGGCGATATCAAGGGTATCATGTCAAAGCTCGATTACATAAAAAGCCTCGGCGTTGACGCTATCTGGTTCTCGCCGCTCTATAAGTCTCCTCAGGAGGATATGGGCTACGATATAGCCGACTACAAGGATATCGCTGAGGAGTATGGCACGCTCGACGAGTTCAAAGAGCTGCTTGAGGCTATCCATGCAAGAGGCATGAAGGTTATAATGGATCTAGTTATAAACCATACCTCAAATCAGCATAAGTGGTTCCTTGAGAGCATGAAGAGCAAGGATAACCCTTATCACGACTATTATTTCTGGCGCGACGGCAAAAAAGGCGGCAAGAAGCCACCAAACAACTGGCTTTCGACTTTCTCAGGTCCCGCATGGAAATATAACGAAGATCTCAATCAGTATTATCTCCATCTCTTTGCCGAGGGTCAGCCCGATCTCAATATGGATAACCCCAAGGTTCGCGAAGAAATAAAAGATATCATGCGCTTCTGGCTCGACATGGGCGTTGACGGCTTCAGAGAGGATGTTATCACGTTTATATCCAAAGCCGAGGTCTGCCGAACGGATTTCCGCTGCCTGTTGCTACGGGTATTGAGCATTACAAGAGCGGGCCGCATCTTCAGGAATATCTCGGCGAGTTCAGAAAGGTGCTCGATGAATACGACTGCATGACAGTCGGCGAGGCACCCATGATGACTCCCAAGACCGCGATGAAATTCATCGAGGAGAACAAGGATCAGAAGCTCAATATGATGTTCCACTTCCAGCATATGGAGGCTGACTGCCTGTTCTACAGCTGGATAAGAGCGCCGTTCAGCCTCAGAAAGCTCAAGAATGTTTATAACAACTGGCAGACAAAGCTCTACGGCAAGGCGTGGAATACACTCTATATTGAGAACCACGATCAGCCGCGTATCATAAACAGATACGGCAGCCTCAAATACAGAGTAGAGAGCGGCAAGATGCTCGCAACGATGTATATCTGCCAGAGCGGCACTCCGTTCATATATCAGGGTCAGGAGATCGGCATGGTCAATATCGGTCTGCCGGAGATTGAGATGTACGAGGATGTTTCGACTCAGAACGCCTATCACACCATGCGTCACCTCGGCTTCACGCACAATATGGTCATGAAAGTTGCAAAGTATGCGTCGCGTGACAATGCGAGAACGCCCGTCCAGTGGAGCGCAGAGAAAAACGCCGGCTTCACCACCGCCGATAAGCCTTGGTTCTATATCAACGATAACTACAAAGAGATAAATGTTGAGGCGGCAGAGAAGGACGAGAACTCTATTCTCAATTATTACAGAAAGCTTCTCAAACTCCGCAAGGAGAATCCCATTATAATCTACGGCGATTTCAAGATGTACAACAAGCTCAGCAGAAAGCTTTTTGTCTATGAACGCAGCTATGAGGGACAGAGAATGCTTGTTATCAACTCGTTCTCCGAGAAGCCCGTGAAGTTCAAAGCTCCCGCAGATTTCGATATCACGAAGTCGGAGCTGCTTATCTCAAACTATGACTGCAAAGATAAGTCGAATGCTTTCACGCTTCGCCCCTATGAGTCGAGAGTATATCTCATAAAGTAATTTAAAAAGTCCGCTGTCTGAAATATGACAGCGGACTTTCGCTTTTGATTTATTTAATTTTCTTTGGCTCTTACGCGCAGTGGAATTTCCATCTTGTCGGCGAGTACCTGACATTCTGCTATCTCTTCCGGCTGATAACATCGACTACCGAGAACTTGACCGTCTTGATGTATTTCTTGCATTCTTCGGCAAATCTCAGAATCTCCTTAAAGAGTCGATGCCAAATTTTGGTCTCGATATCTCGTTGTAGCGCTCTGCGTTCGGGGCGTTGAGGCTTATTGAGACAGTGTCGGTGAATTCGGCGATTGCGGGGACGGTGTCTTTTTTGTTGATAAGATTTCCCAGTCCGTTTGTGTTGATGCGTATCTTTATGTCAGGATATTTGCTCTTGAGGAGCCTGCCCGCAATAACAAGATTGTCAAAAGCGCAAAGCGGCTCGCCGTATCCGCAGAACGTGACCTCGGGAAAATCGGAAAAGTCGAACTCTTCGATAGCCTTTGCGATTTCTTCGGCAGTTGGATCTGACTTGTGCCAAAGGGTGTGTGCCGAACCGAGTCCGTCTCCGTTTGAACGGATACAGAAAGTGCATCTGCAGGGACAGCGGTTGGTTATGTTGAGATAAACCTTGCCTCTGTAAGTATAAACTATGTCAGCCAAAATGAAAGCCTCCTTATTTGAGAACCTTTTTCTTGAATCCGGCGGCGTCGAGCGCGAGACCGAAGATTACATATATAGCGGCGTTCGCGGCGACCTGTATAACATTGGGTATGACTGCTGCGAACGCGCCCCATGCGCCGAAAAGTATTCTGTCGGCGAGATAGTAGCCGACGCAGGTGACTATAAGCGCGTGGATAAGCGCGATGAGATTGCGTGCGTTGATTATCTTGTCTTTCTTTGAAGTGAACGGCAAAACAATGAGCGACTTTATTATCACAGTTGCAATGACCCATATAGGCGCGGTCAGCGCGTCGGCGAGTCCTGCGCCGACTGCTGCGGCTGCTATCGCGTAGGGCAGGGGCAGGAGAGATGCCGCGAGGAAAATGAACGAGTCTCCGAGGTGTATATATCCGTTACCGGTCGGAATGTGAAGAACATATGCGGTAACGACGGTTATTATAGCCGCGAAAAGTGCTGCCATAACGACATAGATAAGTTGCTTGTTTGCTTTTTTCTTTGCCATGGTTTAGCCCTCCCGGGTTTGATATTACCATTGATACTAACACCATAAAAGCTTTTTTAATTTGCCGAACGGAAATACGACAATAAAAAATCAGAAAATCGTCATAAAGCCTAAAATTTATATGAATACGGGGGGATAAATCGAAAAAATTAGTACATGGTTCTGCATGCCGAGTTTATGGATTTTTTGTGAATTGTTGTGCTCGGGTGTTGAAAAGCTTGTATAACATATGGTATAATATCACGATGAAAAATAAGGCTTTTGCGGAAAGGAGAATGTCTCTTGAAAAGACGGCTGGCGGCGCTGATGCTCGTGCTTTGCCTGCTTGCTCTGGCTTTTACCGGGTGCAGCGGCACGAAGATGAAATCGCCCACGGGCTTATGCGTCCTCCGCTTTCGGCGGGCGTTGACAGCGAACTTAAAAGTGCATTCCTTTCTGCCGCGACCGGCAAGGGAAAGGCGGCGTCCGCGTCCGAAATTTCTCTGATATCTCCGCTTTCTGGAGATCACCGCTCCGCATTCGTGCTTCACGATATAGATAACGATGGGGTCAATGAGGCTCTTGTGTTTTATAAGCTTGAAAGCGAACCGTCAAAAGAGCATATGAATGTGCTCGACAATGTCAACGGCAAGTGGGTCTCGGTAAATGACTTCTCGGGCACCGGCACGGGTGTCAACTTTGTCAGCTTCATCCAGATGACGGAAACGGGATGCCCTGCGATACTTGTTTCCCAGAGCCTCTATGAAAACGACGCGAGCAAAATACTCTCGGTCTATGTCTGCACCGGAAACGAAGAAAAGCTTACGGTCAAGAATGTCTGCACCGAGGTATATTCTGTTATGGAGAACGTCGATGTTGATTTTGACGGTCTGCTTGACATATTCCTCATTCAGCAGGATTTGACAAACAACAATTCTCCGCGTTCGACCGCGAAGGTCTTCAAGCTGAATGCCTCGGGCACTCTCGATGAGTTCGGCACCGCAAAGCTCGACGGCGGAATCAGCAAATATTGCTCGATTCAGACGGACAAAGTCAGTCCCTCGTCGCCGCTTAGAATATATGTTGATGCGATAAAGGGCGAAGACCAGGCGATAACCGAAGTGCTCTTCTGGAGCGCTTCGAGCAAATCGCTTGTGACCCCAATGTTCAGTCTTGATACGCAGTCAAATATGTTTACGGCGCGCTCTGAGCTGCTCGCTTCGCAGGATTATGACGGAGACGGAATAATAGAAATACCGAGCCAGCGCCCGCTGATGGGCAGCCGAAAATACGAATCTCCGAAGAATATGTACGAGCAGATGAATGTTACAAGCTGGATCGAAGTGCGTTCATCGAAGGACTTTGAATTTACTGAGACACTCGTCAACGCAAGCGATTCGTATATACTCGATTTTAAACCGCTTGAAAATATCATGGGCGAGTTCACCGTGTATTCCTACAGCAATACACGCACATGGATATTTAAAGAATACAGCGCAAAATACGAAACTGCCGGCGATGACCTTTTCGCCATAATATGCACAACAAAAGACAGTGCGAACCAAAAGGGTGTGAAGTCGGAAAACTATCTTATAGAGAACGATGATGGAACGGTTGTTTATTTTGAATCCCGCGAAAAAGGCGCAAAGGCAGGAATAACCGTCAAATCAATAAAACCGTACATCAAGATATTCAAGGATAAGGAGTTGGCAGCAAAATGAAAAAAGTTCTCGTAGCCGAGGACGAGTCCTCAATCAGAGAGTTTGTGGTTATCAACCTCAAGAGAAACGGCTATGATGTTGTCGAAGCGGCGGACGGCGCTCAGGCTATTGAAAAATACAAAGCCTGCAACGGCGATATTGATGTTGCCATCCTTGATATAATGATGCCGTATGTTGACGGACTTGAGGTCTGCAAGCAGCTGCGCGCGATGAACGCGAACCTCGGCATAATAATGCTGACTGCAAAGACTCAGGAGATGGACAAAGTTTCAGGACTGCTCATAGGCGCAGATGACTATGTCACAAAGCCGTTTTCGCCTTCTGAACTCATGGCTCGCGTCGATGTGCTCTATCGCCGCGTAGAGATGAGCGCCGGGTTTGCGGACAGCTCCCACGCGAATGTTATACCTCCGGCGAGTTTGAACTCAATATGAGGAACAGGACACTTACCAAGAACGGCATCCCGATAGAACTCACGCAGGTCGAGTTCCAGATAATGGAATACTTTTTCACAAACCAGGACGCGGCGCTTTCGAGAACGGATATTCTCGAAAAAGTCTGGGGCAGCGACTACTTCGGCGAAGAGAAGATAGTTGATGTCAACATACGCAGACTGCGAATGAAAGTCGAGGACAATCCGTCCGCACCCAAGCATCTGCTGACGATGTGGGGCGTCGGATACAAATGGATAGCCTGAATTAATTAAAAAACACGAGAGGGGGCAGGCAAAGTGAAGAAAATCGGCGGCATAACAAAGCGATGGCTGAAAGATATATTCAGCGTCATTTTGGTGCTCGTGCTCTCCGTTTCGGTCGCGGCCTGCCTCTTTATAAGAACTTATTATTATACATCGATAAAAAATGTGCTCGAGACTAATTCGGGCGAACTTATAACCACTTTCTTTAATATTTACGGCGCAAACAGCGAAGACGGGTTTGCGATTGCCGGTAGAGAGTTTATCGAAAACTGCGGTATGCTCGATTTAATGGAGATATGGATAATCGATAACAGCGGAAATGTTCTTTTGTCCTCGAGCGGCTTTGAAGTCTCGCCTCAGCAGAATATGCCCGACTTTATCGAGGCGATGAATTCGGCTTCCGGTAAGGCGACCTGGGTCGGAAAACTCAGCACCGGCGAAAAGATAATGGCAATGACCGAGTCGGTCATGAATACCGACGGCACGGCTGCGGGCGCTATAAGATATATTGTCTCACTCGAAGATGTCGATTCGCAAATAGGCTTCTCGTGCCTTATAATCGGACTGATAGCCGCGGTTATCATTGCCGTATCAACGATACTCGGACTTGTATTTACTCGGTCTATAGTAAGACCTCTGAGAAATATCGGCAACGTTGCGGGCAAGGTCGCGGACGGCGACCTCAGCGCCAGAATCGAAAACTACAAATACGATGATGAAATAGGTGAGCTCTGCGGCAAGATAAATAACATGATTGATGAGCTCAACGATGCCGACAGGCTTAAAAATGACTTCATCTCGACCATATCGCACGAGCTCCGTACTCCGCTTACTTCCATAAAGGGTTGGGGCGAAACGCTTATGCAGGTAGGCGATACCGATCCTGCGCTGACAAAACGCGGCATGAGCGTTATAATCAGCGAGGCGTCGCGTCTTTCCGGCATGGTCGAAGAGCTGCTCGATTTCTCAAAGATTCAGAGCAACCGTATGAATCTCCAGCTCAAGAAGATAGATGTTCTTGCCGAACTTGATGAGACGGTGTTCACATTCAGAGAGCGCGCAATAAAAGAGGGCATAGAAATAATATACAACGCCCCCGAATTACCCGCGCCGATGGAGGCGGACGAAGACAGAATACGTCAGGTGTTCATCAATATTTTTGACAACGCCATCAAATATAACTATCATGCGGCAGAGTAATAGTGCTCGCCCAGATAACCAGCTACTGTGCTTGAAATATCTATAAGCGATACGGGCAGGGGCATATCTCCGGAAAATCTTCCGCGAGTAAAAGAAAAGTTCTATAAAACGGACAATACCGTTGCGGGTTCGGGAATCGGACTTGCCGTAGCGGATGAAATAGTCAAACTCCACGGCGGAACCCTCAATATTGACAGTATTCTCAATGAGGGAACCACAGTAACGATAACGCTGCCGATAGAAGCGGTGACCTACACAGACGAAAAGGAAGTACACGATGAAGAAGCAAAAAACTCAAACTAAATACGGCTCCGTCGGCGGTCAGGCGCTGATGGAGGGCATAATGATGAACGGTCCCGAGGGCAAGGCGATGGCGCTCAGAATGCCCGACGGCAGTATCTCGGTCGAGAAAAAGACGTTCAATTCAATTAAAGATAAGAATAAATTCTTCGCTCTGCCGATGATCCGCGGCATAGTCAATTTTGTCGAGGCTCTTATTTTCGGCTACAAATGCCTCATGGAATCCGCCGAAAAGACCGGAATGGATCTCGGCGAAGAAGAGGAAAATATGTCAAAGCTCGACCGCTGGATAACCGATCACTTCGGTGAAAAAATGATGAATGTCATCGGCGCGATATCAATGGTACTCGGCTTCGCGCTTGCATTTGCGCTGTTTGTGTGGATGCCGTCGTTCCTTTTTGATTTGATAAACAAATGGACCGGTGAGCACATCTCAATGCTCCGCACCATATTCGAGGGTCTGCTTCGAATAATCATATTTGTCGTCTATATGGTGGCGGTCTCCAAAATGAAAGAGATAAAGCGCGTCTATATGTATCACGGCGCAGAACATAAGTCGATATTCTGCTACGAGAGCGGCGAAGAGATGACGGTCGAAAATGTCAGAAAACAGAGCCGTTTTCATCCGCGCTGCGGTACAAGCTTTATCTTTGTCATGATAATACTCAGCATTTTAGTCTCGTCTTTGGTGGCGTTGGCTTTCCCGGCTCTTACGCATATTCGCCCCGTGTGGATCTGTGTCAAAGTGCTCATAATGCCGATAGTTATGGGACTCGGCTATGAGTTCATCAGATACGCCGCAGGCACGACAATCTTTTTGTCAAGATACTTTCGGCTCCCGGACTTTGGATGCAGCGCATAACCACTGCGGAGCCCGACGACAGCATGATAGAAGTCGGAATAGCGGCGATAAACGCAGTTGTTCCTCACCCGGAGGAGAAAAAAGAGAATATCGAAGAAGTCGGCGAGACCGAAAACATATCCGAAGAGAACGGCGAAGAAAACTGATATAAGCTTTCTTGAAACATTCTGAAAGGGGATATAAGCCATGACAGCTGAACAGGTACTCAGAACGGCGGCGGAGAAGCTCAGGGCGGCACAGATAGAAAATGCATCATTTGACGCATCTTGTCTTGTTGAAAATATCACCGGGCTTTCGCGCACAAAAATAATGCTCTGCGACGATGATATTGCCGATGAGCAGGCTGAACTTGTTGAGCGTGCGGTTTTACGCCGTATATCCGGCGAACCGCTTCAGTATATCCTCGGCGAATGGGATTTCTTCGGCAGGACATTTGAGGTCGGCGAGGGCGTGCTCGTCCCGCGACCCGAGACGGAATTGCTTGTTGAGCTGGCGCTTGAGAAGCTTCGCAATGTCAGATATCCGGTGGTGTTCGATCTTTGCGCCGGAAGCGGATGTGTCGGGCTTACGATTGCCGCCGAGCGGCCGGATGCCCATGTGTGGCTTTTTGAAAAATACGACGAAGCTTTTGACTATCTCAAACGCAATATCAAAAAGCTTGGGCTTACAAATGTGCAGGCGGTTCAGCATGATATAACTCTCGGTTACGACGACAAAATCTTCGAAACGCCTGATCTTATAGTTTCAAATCCGCCTTATCTCAGAACGGATGAACTCGGCGGACTTTCAACAGAGGTCATGCACGAGCCTGTCACTGCGCTTGACGGCGGGACGGACGGCGTCGATTTCTACCGCATAATTGCTTCACGCTGGCTGCCGAATGTCAATAAACACGGCGAATAATCTTTGAATGCGACCCGTCGCAGACGCTTGAAATTGCAGATATGCTCATGCCGTATGCGATGCGGGTAAAAATAGTAACAGATATATTCGGGCTTCAGCGTGCGATATATGCCGATACATTCTGAAGCGGAAAGGATTTTGACCAATGATACGCTCTCTTTTGAGAAACGGATTTTCAATAGACACGCTCATAGGGCTGTGTGCGAGTGCGTTTGTCGTATTTTGTACTTTGCCGATACATGAGTATGCCCATGCATTTGTTGCAACAAAGCTCGGCGATGATACCCCGAGGCTCAGCGGGCGACTGACCCTCAATCCCATGGCGCATATCGATATAATGGGCGCCGTGATGATATTGCTTGTCGGCTTCGGCTATGCAAAGGCTGTGCCGGTGAACCCGCGAAATTTCAAGAATCCCAAGGCGGGTATGGCGCTGACAGCGGCTGCAGGCCCGGCTTCAAATCTGATAATGTCCGTTATCTTTATTTTGCTGTCGAACATCTCGTTTGTTATTTATTGCAAGACAAACGATTCCATCGCCGCAAGGGTAGCGCTTCTGTTCTTCTTCTACGCCGCGATGATAAATATCAGCCTTGCGGTTTTCAACCTTATTCCGATTCCGCCGCTTGACGGCTCGCGTATAATCGGACTCTTTATTCCGAACAAAGTATACTATCAGATAATGAAATATGAGCGTTATATCATAATGGTCGTATTTCTTCTGCTTGCGTTCGGCTGGCTCTCTACTCCGCTGTCGTGGCTTACCGATAAAGTGCTCTACGGCATATCATGGCTCGTTTCAAAGCCGTTCGGCGAATACGGCGACATGTTCATGCAGATAGTTTCATCCGCAATGTGAGGTTTTTATGGAGACTCTTTCTTATAAAATTGAATCTTTTGAGGGCCCGATGGATCTCCTTCTGCACCTCATCAGCAAGCATAAGGTCAGGATCGAAGATGTGCCGATAATGGATCTCATCAATCAGTATCTTGATTATATGAAAAAACTTAAAGAAGAAAATCTCGAGGTCACGAGCGAATTCCTTGAAATGGCGGCACGTTTGGTGTATATTAAGACTGTATCGCTTCTTCCCGTCCACGAGGAGGCGGACAGGCTCGCAGAAGAGCTCCGCGGCGAGCTCACGGAGTACCGCGACTGCCAGCTTATGGCGGGCAAGCTTGCGGAGCAGGCGAACGGCTTCAACTTCTTTTCGCGCGAACCGCAGGAAATCGATGTCGATATGACATATACGAGGCTTCATGAGCCGTCCGAGCTTTACAAAGCTTATATGGCGGCAGTCGGAAAAGGCAAGCGCAAATTGCCGCCGCCCGTTGAAGCTTTTTCGGGAATAATCGCAAAAAAGATAGTTTCCGTCTCGTCGAGGTTTTCTTATATACTCAGAAAACTCGGCAGGAACAAAAAACAGAAATTCATATCTTTCTTTGAGCGTTCAACTTCGCGCTCGGAGATGGTCGCAACCTTTATGGCGATGCTCGCGCTCGTCAAGTCGAAAAAGGTTGAGATAAACGGTGACGGCGGCGATGCCGAAGTTACTTTGATAACGGACAGACGATGAGATTTTGAGGGGAGAATCAGCTTGACATTCAATCAGATGCGCGCCGCGGCGGAGGCTATACTTTTCGCGGCGGGCGAGCCGGTAGAAACGGCTAAAATAGCTCAGGCTCTCGATATCGAGATAGAGGATGCCGAAACCGTACTGCGCTCCTGTGCCGAACAGCTCGACGAGCGTGAGAGCGGCGTATGCCTTTTGAAGCTCGGCGAAAGATACCAGCTGTGCACGCGGCAGGAATACGCGGAGAATATCAGAAGCGTGCTCGATATGAAGCGCAATGTTCCGCTTTCTTCGGCGGCGTTTGAGGTGCTTGCGGTTGTGGCCTATAATCAGCCCGTCACCAAGGCCTATGTCGAACAGGTGCGCGGAGTGGATTGCTCGGGAGTTATATCTACATTGTGCCAGAAAGGTCTTGTTGAAGAAAAAGGCAGACTTGATCTTCCTGGCAGACCGCTGCTTTACGGTACTACACCGGAGTTTCTCAAGTGCTTCTGCATTGAATCGCTCTCCGAGCTGCCGGAGCTTCCGGAGCGCGAAGAGAAAGAGCAGGAGACGGAAAAGGAAGAGGCTAAAACTTTTGAAGTCCCGGCGGAGGACAGCACTGCACAGCCCGTTCAGCCTGAACCCGAAGAAGATGACGAGGACTTTGATTTCGACGAGTTCGATGTTGACGCCGGCGAGCTCGAAAATATGTATGAATAATCAGGAGGTGTTAGTTTGACAGCTCTTTACATAATATTGGGCATTATCGCGCTTATAGTTATCCTGTTTTCGATAAAGGTCAGCGTGACTGCCGAATATGCCGATTCGTTTTCTCTCGATGTGCAGTGGCTTTTTATAAAGCTGCATATTTTCCCGCAGACCGAGGAACAGAAAGCGAAGAGAGAGGCGAAAAAGGCAAAGAAAGAAGAAAAAAAGAA
>ENA-OQEN01000162-OQEN01000162.1-human-gut-metagenome-genome-assembly--contig:-NODE-162-length-28962-cov-8.775412_pt1 | contig 28962 bp, 38 predicted proteins | sample MGYA00242791_ERZ504627 | MGnify/ENA primary metagenome ERZ504627 (study PRJEB26092, sample SAMD00036316) | human gut metagenome | host: Homo sapiens | study: EMG produced TPA metagenomics assembly of... | reverse complement strand
CGATTTTGCCAAGGTCCGCTTACAACTATGACGGCGATGTGACCCCCGAGACGACGTTCGAGACCCTGGGCAAGGCTCGATGAAGATGATCGCGCTGACTCCATGATCGAGAACGAGCTCGACGCGAGGTTCCTGTGCGCGAGGTCATGGTCATGAAGACATCGGCGAGCTTATCGAGCGCACTGCCGAAGAGATGGAGTAGCTGCCATGGACCTGATGCAGACCCTGCGCGAGCAGCTGCCGCCAAGCCTATGCGCGTTGCTTTTCCCGAGGGCGAAAACGAGACCATGATGCAGGCGGTCGCAAAGATCGCTGCCGAGCATCTTGCCGAATGCGTGCTGGTCGGCGACGGCGGTAAGCTCAAGGAGCTTGCCGATGAGCGTGGCATCTCCCTTGACGGCATCGAGATTGTCGATGTGACCGACGAGGAGGCGAACGCCGCCTGCTGTGAGCGCTACCTTTCTCATCCGGATTGCAAGTTTAAGCCCAAGGGCGCTGCGCGCCGTATGACGCGTCCGCTTGAGCGCGCCCTGATTTTGCAGGTGCTCGGCGATGTCGACGTTATGTTCGCCGGTATCGATAACGCCACGGGCGATATTATCCTGGCGGGTCAGACCATCGTCGGCCTTGCCGACGGGGTGGACACCGTGAGCTCGTGCGGTATCGCCGACATTCCCAACTGGAACGGCGGCGAAGGCGGCCTTTTGGCTTTTGGCGATTCCGCCGTTTGCGTTGACCCTACGAGCGAGGAGCTTGCCTCGATCGCGATTTCGTCGAGCGAAACGGTGCGCTCACTGACCGGATGGGATATCCGTTGCGCGCTGCTTTCGCATTCGACTGACGGTTCGATGGACAATGAGCTTGTCGAAAAGGTGCGTCGTGCTCGCGAGATTGCCAACGATCGCCGTCCCGACCTGGCCATCGACGGTGAGTTCCAGTTTGATTCGGCGATTAACCCCAAGGTTGCGGCCAAGAAGGTACGTCGTGAGTCCGCTGTTGCGGGCCAAGCCAACGTGGTCATCTGGCCCGATATCAACGTGGGCAATATCGGCGTCAAGATCATCCAGAATCTGACCGGCGCCAATGCCTACGGCCCCATGCTTCAGGGCTTCAAGAAGATTGTGTGCGATTGCTCGCGCTCTGCGCCCGTCGATGAGATCGTCGGCAACGTGGTGATGAGCTGCGTGCGCGCCCAGGCGCTTAAGGAGGCTTAAGGTATGTCCGATAAAAAGACTCCCTGGCGCGTTCTGGTAATCAACCCGGGTTCCACTTCCACGAAGGTGGGCGTTTTTGAGGGCGATGAGTGCAAGCTCAGCAAGAACGTTGCGCACGATGCGAAGGACCTTGCCCAGTTCGATGGGGTTTCGGCTCAGATGCCGTATCGCTGCGATCTGATTCTTGGAGCACTGGGGGAGGCGGGCCTAAAGCTCGAGGACTTTGATGCATTTGTCGGTCGCGGCGGTGGCTTGCTTTCGCTGCCCGGTGGTACGTATGCCATCAATGAGGTCATGCTCGAGCATGCTCGCGTTGGCGCAAATGGCATTCAGCATCCGGCACAGCTGGGTCCCAGATTGCCCATGAGTTCGCCTCAAAGACGGGAAAGCCCTCTTTTGTGGTGAATCCTCCCGATACCGACGAGCTGTGCGACCTCGCACGTATGACGGGCATTAAGGGCGTGTATCGAAACGTGCACCTGCACGCCCTTAATCTCAAAGAGACCGCCATCCGCCATGCGGCAACGCTCGGTCGCCCCTATGATGAGTGCAACTTCATCGTTTGCCATATCGGCGGCGGCATCTCTATCTCGGCTCATCTTAAGGGCAAGATGGTAGACGGCAACGACATCGTCGGCGGCGAGGGTCCCATGGCGCCGACGCGCTGCGGATCGGTTCCCGCGATCGAGGTCGCAAAGTACACTGCGGAGCACGGTCTTGATGTCGCCCGCGCCCATTGCATGAAGACCGGCGGCTTTGTCGATCTTTTGGGTACCTCCGATGCCATCGAGGTGTGCGATCGTGCCGCTGCGGGCGATAAGGCCGCAGCTCGCGCCTGGGATGCAATGATCTGCCAAATCTGCAAGTGGATTGGTGAGATGGCTTGCGTGCTGAAGGGTGACGTCGACGGCATCTTGCTCGGAGGCGGCATGGTCCACAGCAAAGAGCTCGTTGCCTCGATTGAGGAGTGCTGCTCTTGGATCGCCCCCGTATCGGCTTATCCCGGCGAGTTTGAACTCGAGGCGATGGCGTCTGGCGCCTGCCGCGTGCTCGATGGCATCGAGGAAGCGCTCGTGTACAGCGGAGAGCCCGTGTTCACCGGATTCAACGACTGATAGTGCTGTGTTTGGGGCGTCCGATGGTGATGTCCGGACGCCCAGACCCTTTTTCTAAGTGTAAGGATGGATCATGGATAAAACCAAGATCAAGTACCTGGTGGGCATTTATGCTGCCGCCATGTGCATTATGGGCATGTTGGTGCCCGTCCCCATCGTGGCCTCTGTTGCGGCGGCGTTTCCCAACGAAAACATCGCTGCCGTCCAGATGATCATCGGCATCATCCCGTTGATGATGGCGCTGTCCGCCATGCTCGTCTCTTCACAGCTCGCCTCTCGCGTGTCCAAGAAGAAGACGACGCTTGTCGGTCACGTTATCGTGATGCTGGCAGGCGCCTCGGTGCTGGTGTTCCACGACTCACTCGGCCAGGTCTTAGCGGCTTCTGCTGTTATGGGCCTTGGTCTCGGCGCCGTGCAGAATTCAACAGACGCTCTTATCGCGGATTACTTTGGTGGAAAGCAGCGCTCGTTTGTCATGGGCATCTACTCCACTTTTGTTGCACTGGGCGGCATTATCTGGACGATGGTTTCCGGCATCTTGGGTTCTGCCGAGTGGTTCCACAGCTATGCGGCCTATTTCATCATGATCGTGTTTATCGTCATTGAGGCCGTCTGCCTGCCCGAGGGCCATCTGGAGCCCAAGCGTAAAGTCAACGTGTTTGCCAACATGCCCAAAGAGGTCGCAATTATCACGCTCATGAGCTTTGTGTTCGTGCTCACGTTCCAGCTCTTTAGCTCCAATGTCTCGCTGCTTGTCGTGGGTCGCGGCTTTGGCGGTACCGTGGAGGCCGGTCTTGCCTCTACCGTTATGACCGTTGCCGGTATTGCAGCTGGTCTTTTGGTCGGTCCACTGTTTGCCAAGTTTAAGAACCTGGCTATGCCGATTGCGTGGGGCGTGACGCTCGTTGGCTGGGCCTCACGCTGGTCGCGCCCGCCTTTATGGTGCTGTGCGTTGCGGGCTTTGTCGTTGCGTTGGGCAAGGAGACATACGTGCCGCTGGAGGGCAATTTTGCCGCCGGCAACTCTGCCCCCGAGGGACGTGCGTTTAACCTCGCCATTGGCATGGCAGGCATCAACTTTGGCATGGCACTGTCTCCCATTGTGTTCGAGGCCGTGACGTCGCCGTTTGGTGCAACGATCGACCAGAAGTTCGTCGCTGGCATGATCGTGTGTGCGGCTTGTGTCGTCTTTGGCGCCATTAAGTATCGCAAACTGACTCCGGCGCAGCTCGCCGAGGCCGAAAAGATGGCCGCTCAGGGCGAAGCGGAGTAGTTGCTTTTGGCAGTTGCCGCATCGCATCTGTAGCTTTAACGGGGCCGCCGACAAATGCCGGCGGCCCTCTTTTATCAATTGTTCTGAAAGGATTTAGGCCATGAAGCTCCCTGTCGGCCGCGTCATCGGCATTCTCAATGGCTTCTTTAACCCCTTGTTGCTCTGTGCATTTCTCCCCATTATCGAAGGGGCACCCGGTTTGGACCTGAGGAGTCCCACGGGTTTTTGGGGACAGCTCGTGGTCGCCACAGTGATCGCCGAGGTATTGAGCGCGCTTCCGCTGTTTGGAAAGACGGTTGGCATGTGCCTGGACTTTTTTGGTTTTGATCAGGGGAGTGCATCACACAAGATCGCCGGTACGGTCATCGGTGCCACGCTCCTTTTTATGGTGATCGGTTTTGGCGAGATTGCCTTCCAGGGAGGATTCGGAACGATTGAAGGCCATACGTTCTTTGCGCGCTGGGCAGGCCTTGTCACAAAGGGGTGGGCCTTCGTGGTTATCGCCGGTGTGCTGCTCGATCCCTTTACAGCGGCTCTCGGTCGCATGATAGCTCGCGAAGAGAAGAAATAGCTCCTCGCATATCGAATGCCGCGGACGGGGCGCCGGGGCTGTAGTCTTCCGAGCGTTTGCAGTCCTGTCGCTCCGTCCGCCGGCATTCGACCGCAACATGTTGGTCAAGCATAATCTTTTGGATTCTTTTGGCGCGAGCAGCTTGGTTTTGGTGCTATTTGACGGCGGCACGATTGAGGGGGTTTCAAAACTGCTGTGCAGGTAGTTGGGTTGATAACGTTTTAGCAGCCTGCCAAGAGGTCTTCATTTATAATGCGTCTGCAAATTGACCAATTGCTTTGACCTGCTGAAACACTATATGTTGTGTTTGACCTAAAAAAAGAATACAGGATATAGATGCCTCTTTGTCGTATGATAGATGGCGGACAGAGAACGAGAACCTTATTCGCCCCATTTGGATAGATCTTTGGGCCCCTTGAATGGCTGCGAGGATTGTCCGCATGAGGGCCTATGGTTATCGAGAACACAGATTGCGCGACGGCGCCGCAAGACAGGGGCAAGCCCTGCCGGGCATCGTTTGGCCCTGAAGCGCAATGAGGCTACGATGCGAAAGAGGCAAGAGGATGAAGATCATCAAGCGCAGCGGCACCGAGGTTACCTTTGACATCGATAAGATCGTCAATGCGATCCGCGCCGCAAACTTGGAGGTCGAGGAAGGCTCTCGCCTTACCGACCGCCAGGTGATCTATGCGGCACAAAACGTCGCCGAGGCATGTGAGAAGGCCGGCCACACCGTATCGGTCGAGGAGATCCAGGATCTGGTCGAGGACGAGATTATGCGTCTCGACTGCTACGAGGTCGCTCGCCACTACATCATCTACCGCTATGTTCAGAGCCTGAAGCGCCAAAAGAACACGACCGATGACAAGATCCTGTCGCTGATTGAGTGCAATAACGAAGAGGTCAAGCAGGAGAACTCCAACAAGAACCCGACCGTCAACTCCGTTCAGCGCGACTACATGGCCGGCGAGATTTCCAAGGACCTGACGCAGCGCGTGCTGCTGCCCCAGGAGATCGTGGATGCCCACAACGAGGGCCTGATTCACTTCCACGATTCGGACTACTTCGCCCAGCACATGCATAACTGTGACCTGGTGAACCTGGAGGATATGCTCCAGAACGGCACCGTTATCTCGGGCACGCTGATCGAGAAGCCGCACAGCTTCTCGACTGCTTGCAATATCGCGACGCAGATTATCGCCCAGGTCGCCTCTTCCCAGTATGGCGGTCAGTCGATTTCGCTGACCCACCTGGCTCCGTTTGTCGAGGTGAGCCGTCAGAAGATTCGCGGTGAGGTTGCCCGCGAGCTCGAGGAGCTTGGCGTCTCTGCGTCTGCCGAGAAGGTCCGTGAGGTCGTTGAGGACCGTCTGCGTGACGAGATCCGTCGCGGCGTCCAGACGATTCAGTATCAGGTCGTGACCCTTATGACCACGAATGGCCAGGCGCCGTTCGTGACGGTCTTTATGTATCTTAACGAGGCTCGTACGCCTCAGGAGAAGCACGACCTTGCCATGATCGTGGAGGAGACGCTTCGCCAGCGCTACGAGGGCGTTAAGAACGAGGCCGGCGTGTGGATTACCCCGGCATTCCCCAAGCTTATCTATGTGCTCGAGGACGATAACGTTCACGAGAATTCCCCGTACTTCTACCTGACCCAGCTGGCTGCCAAGTGCACCGCCAAGCGCATGGTGCCCGACTACATCTCTGAGAAGAAGATGCGTGAGCTCAAGCTGTCTAAGGGTGAGACCGCCGGCAATGGCGATTGCTACACCTGCATGGGTTGCCGCAGCTTCCTGACGCCCGACCGTTCGGGCAACGGCTTTAACAATGTTGCCAACGCGCTGAACTATGACCCGACCAAACCTAAGTACTATGGCCGCTTTAACCAGGGTGTTGTGACCATCAACCTGCCCGATGTCGCACTGAGCTCGCATCAGGACATGGACAAGTTCTGGAAGATCTTCGACGAGCGCCTTGAGCTGTGCCATCGTGCCCTGCTGTGCCGTCATGAGCGCCTGATGGGCACGCTTTCGGATGCCGCACCGATTCTGTGGCAGTACGGCGCCCTGGCGCGCCTTAAGAAGGGCGAGACGATCGACAAACTGCTCGTGGGCGGCTATTCCACCATCAGCCTGGGGTATGCCGGTCTGTATGAGTGCGTCAAGTACATGACGGGCCACAGCCACACCGAGAAGGAAGGCACGCCGTTTGCCATGGCCGTCATGCAGCACATGAACGACAAATGCGCCGAGTGGAAGGCCGAAAGCGATATCGACTTCTCACTGTACGGCACCCCGCTTGAGTCGACGACCTACAAGTTCGCCAAGTGCCTGCAGCGCCGTTTTGGCATTATTCCGGGTGTGACGGACAAGGGCTACATTACCAACAGCTACCACGTCCATGTGTCCGAGGAGATTGATGCTTTCGATAAGCTCAAGTTTGAGGGCATGTTCCAGCAGCTTTCGCCGGGCGGTGCCATCTCCTACGTCGAGGTTCCCAACATGCAGGACAACCTTAAGGCTGTCATTCGCGTGATGCAGTACATCTACGACAACATCATGTATGCCGAGCTCAACACCAAGAGCGATTACTGCCAGGTGTGCGGCTATGACGGCGAGATCAAGATTGTCGAGGATGACGGCAAGCTGGTGTGGGAGTGCCCCAACTGCGGCAACCGCGATCAGGAGAAGATGAATGTCGCCCGTCGTACGTGCGGCTACATCGGTACTCAATTCTGGAACCAGGGTCGAACCGAGGAGATCCGCGACCGCGTGCTGCATCTCTAATACCGCTCCGGGGCTGAACCGAGAGGGCCGCTTGGGCTTTTGCTCGATATGAGTTCCGCACGCAAAGAAGGCCACTTAATGTGGCCTTCGTCTTGCGCAGGACTGTCCGAAATAGCGAGCAAATGCCCAAGCGGCCCTCTCGGTTCAGCCAAGTTGACGTAGTTGAGATGCAGCATGCGGTCTGCTCACTTCTCGAAGTTCTTAGCGGAAATGAGTTGACTTGCAACAACGTTTTGCTTGCGATGACGGTTGGGCTGCAACAAAGTTTTTATTGGACCTCGAACCCTATACTCGATGTTCGCTTCGTTCATTGAGTTACCCTTTGCATGAGGCCGGGACATATCGTCCCGCCCGCAGTTTCGCAGGCCGCAGGCGAGAATGTTTGAGGACGGGATGATATGTCCCGGCTCCCGGGAGAGTTACCTATGAACTACGCGAACATTAAGTATTTCGACATTGCTGATGGGGAAGGTGTTCGTACTTCTCTGTTTGTGAGTGGGTGCCGTCGTGGGTGCAAGAATTGCTTTAACTCCGTCGCGTGGGACTTTGCCGCGGGTGAACCGTTCGACCGTGCCGTCGAGGACAAGATTATCGACAGTCTTGACCATCCCTTTATTGATGGCCTGACGATTCTGGGTGGCGAGCCCATGGAACCCGAGAACCAGGCGGGTCTCGTTGACTTTATCGAACGCGTGCGTGCGGCCTATCCTGTGGAGTCGGGGAAGACCATTTGGTGCTTTACCGGCGACGTGCTCGAGGAACTTATGCCGGGCGGCCGTCATCATACCGAGGTGACGGACCGTATCCTTGCCTGCCTCGATATGTTGGTGGACGGCCCGTTCGTTCAAGACCTGTACGATATCTCCTTGCGTTTTAGGGGTTCGAGTAATCAGCGGGTGATCGACATGAACGCCACGCGCACTCGTGCCGCGCGCGAGGGCGTTTCGCTTTGCGACGCTGTGGAGCTTTGGCGAGACGATCCGGTCTATTCGACCCATACTATGTAGCTTGTGGCCGATGCCGGAGGGCGTGGTACCATAGCGCGAACGCAAAATCGGAAGAGTGAGGCCTAGATGGTCGATCAGGAAAAGTTGAGACCGCCATAAAGCTGTTGCTTGAGGGCATAGGCGAGGACCCAACTCGTGAGGGCCTGCTGGAGACGCCGGCACGCGTCGCCCGCATGTATGGCGAGATTGCCGGCGGCATGGACCAGAGCGCTGAGGAGCACCTGTCCAAAACTTTTGCCGTCGCTTCGAACGATTTAGTTATCGAGCGCGACATCACGTTTTACTCGCTGTGCGAGCACCATCTGCTGCCGTTTTATGGCAAGGCTGCGATCGGCTATATCCCTAACGGCCGCGTGGCGGGTCTGTCTAAGCTTGCTCGCACGGTTGAGGTCTATGCCCGTCGTCTGCAGCTGCAGGAGCAGCTGTGTACACAGGTTGCCGATGCCTCATGGAATATCTTGCCCCCCAAGGGGCAATCGTGCTGATGGAAGCCGAGCATATGTGCATGACCATGCGCGGCGTGCAAAAGCCCGGTACCAAGACCGTAACGCTTGCTCGTCGCGGTGTCTTTGAGACCGATCCGTCGCTCGAGGAGCGATTCTTTAGGATGCTGGGCCGCTAACCATGAGAGTCGTCAACGACTTTGCATCGAAGACCGATGAAGGAACGTCGCGTCGCGGCTTTATGGCTTCGGGCCTGACTCCCTTTGGTGCCATGCCTTGCATTGATTACATCTGTGCCAACGGACTGTTCCGGCGGCATCTGGGAAACATTGCGCAGTTGGAATCGGGGCGCATCTTTTGCCGCCACGGTATCGACCATCTGCTGGATGTCGCCCGTATTATGTGGATCAAGAATCTCGAGGAAGAGCTCAAATTTGACCGCGAGATCATCTATGCCACGGCACTTCTTCACGATATCGGCAAAGATGAACAGTATGAATCGGGTATATCCCATGATGTTGCAAGCGAACGCGTCGCCGATGCGATTCTCGGCGGCATGCCCGAAGACGTGGCGTTTGAGCCGGCAGATGCCGCAGCCATTAAGACGGCCATTCTGGGCCATCGAAAGCTGCGCGTGAACAGCCAGCCGCTTGAGCGTCTGCTCTATGCAGCCGACAAAGCGTCGCGCGCCTGCTTTGCATGCCCTGCGCGCAATGCCTGCAACTGGAGCGATGATAAAAAGAACCTGTCGATTCGCGTGTAGTCGGTATGCGCGGTCGGGGTTCTGAACGAAGGAGACGATCGCGATGACTAACAAAAAGCTGCCCGAGAATGCAACCAAGACCGAGGGTGCCGAGCTTGCCCGTCGTGGCAGGGGCGAGATTTCCGCCGCAACGGCGGTGCCCCATGTGAGCTATGACGACCTGCGCCATGCCGACCGCATTACTATCGATGGTCTCGAGGTCTTTGCCAACCACGGCGTGTATCCCGAGGAAAACGCCCTGGGGCAGAAGTTTGTCGTGTCCTTGGTGCTCTATGCCGACCTGCGCGCGGCGGGGGAGCACGATAACCTGGATGCCTCTATTGATTACGGCTCGGTGTGCCACGATGTCGATGGCTATCTGCGCGAGCATACGTTTAAGCTCATCGAGCTGCAGCCGAGGGTGTGGCCCAGATGCTGCTACGTCGTTATCCCTTGCTGCTTGGCGTGCGTGTTAAGCTCGATAAGCCTTGGGCGCCCGTCGGTCTTCCCCTGGCAAGCTGTGGCGTCGAGATCGAGCGCGTGCGCTAGCTGACGCTAAAGCTCGTTGGCGGGCGGTTTTTTGAGTCGCTGCGACAGAGCTCTATTGTTGGGGCAGTACGTGTCGAGCAGGGCGTGGAACCGCTGATTGTGGCTTGGCTCGAGCAAGTGGACGAGCTCGTGGGCGACAACCATGTCGAGGCATTCGACGGGGTAGGCGGCAAGTTCTCGTGCGATGCGAATGGCGCCGGTTTTGGGCGTGCACGAGCCCCAGCGCGTTTTCATGCTGCGTACGGAAACGCGGGAAACGGCGACACCCATTGCGATTTCGTATGCGTGCACAATATCGCGTAGCGCCGATGTGACCTCGGACGTATAGAGCTGGTCGATATGGACTTGGAGCTCGTCGGACGTTAGGCCGTCGAGGATTGCGCGCCGCTTGGCCTGTGGGCTTCGTTCGATTCGTCGGTACCCATAAAACTTGCGAAGGTGACCTGTTTGGGTCGCGGTGCGGGTGATGCAAAGTTGTGATCGAGTGCGTCCTGTACCGTGATGGGCTTGCCCCAAAGCGCAATGATCGAGAGGGGACTGAGCGGTTCTCGCGCCGTCGCCTGACGTTGCTCGCGCTGGGCAAGTCGGCTGATAATCCAGCCGTTGTTGCGCTTTACAAACGCTTCGATACGCTCGCGGCTGGCGTCGAGCGGTGCGCTGGCGTGGACCTCACCGCTCGATGTGACGCGCAGGTTGAAGTTCTTGACGCGCTTTTTGGTAACGACGACGGGGATGGGCGTCCCATCCGGTCGGGGTAGGAAAATCGTAAATTGCTGCGTCAAAAGTTATCCTTTGGATTGGGGACGGCCGGCATGTCGATCGCTCGGCATACCGGCCCGCTCAAGGGATGTGAAATTAATAACGCTCGAAGAAGGCAAGGGCGTTGTCGCTGCAGAGCTTTTGCATCACGGTCTTGCCAAAGTGCTTGGAAAGCATGTTCTGGAACTCGGGCATCTTGCTGGCATCGGAGAGGAAGTCGGGTACCTTGGCGCCGTCCCAGTCGCCGCCGAGCGCGATGACATCTTCGCCGCCCAGGTCGAGCCAGTGTTCGATATGGGCTGCCAGCTGGTCGAAGGTGACATCTGCGGCGGTCTCGTCGGTTGCTTCGTTGGAGAGGAACTCGCTGCAGTAGTTGAGGCCGACGATGCCGCCCATGTCGCGAATGGTACGGAACTGGTCGTCGGTGAGGTTGCGCTTGACGCCGCAAACCGCACGGGAGTTGGAGTGGCTGGCGACGAAGGGGCGCGTGGCGTGGGCGACAACCTCGTCAAAGCACTCATCGTTGAGGTGGGAGACGTCGAGTATCATGCCGGCGTGTTCCATCTGCGTAAGCGCCTCGATGCCGGCGGCGGTGAGGCCGGCGTGGGTGTCGTGGCCGCTCGCGAGCGGTCCCTGCGCGTTCCAGCTGAGCGATGACATGAGTACGCCCAGGCTCTTGAGCGCCTCGATCAGCGCGGGGTCCTCGGCAAAGAACGTGGCGTTTTCGATGGTGTGGATGCAGGCGACCTTGCCGTCTTTGAGTGCAGGGCGAATGTCAGCGGCGCTGCGTACGTTGACCATGCGGTCGTGGTTGAGCATTGCCTGGCCGCTCATGTGCGCCATGATCTGTGCTTGGAAGCGTGCGGCGTGGGCGGTGGGAATCTCGTCGGGGACAAACGTGGCGAAGCACTGTGCCCACGGCGTGTTGCCGATCTTTGCGAGCGAGATGGCGCAGGCGTTGCCCTCGATGAGGTCGAAATCCTGCGGATGCGTTTCGTCGCCGGGGAAATAGCCGTCGGTGCCGGCGGTAAAGCGCAGGTCGAGATCGAGCGTGGCCCAGCCGATGCGGTCGGCGGTGTCGCAGTGTAGGTCAAATACGGGATATGCCATGGTTCCTCCGGTTGCAGCGTTTCTTTGCAAACTGTCTTTGAATTGTATGACTAGGGTATAGTTAGCGCCATATGTTCACGGCGGCCCGCGTTGTGCGCCGCCTTATCACGGAGGTTACCATGTCCAACCAGGGCAAGAAGGTCAAGACCCATTATCGCGGCACGCTCGACGACGGCACGCAGTTCGATAGCTCCTACGATCGCGGCGAGCCGCTGGAGTTCACCTGCGGCGCCGGCAGATGATCAAGGGCTTCGACGCCGCTGTTGTCGACATGCAGGTGGGCGAGAAGAAGACCGTGCACATTCCTGCTGTCGATGCCTACGGCGAGCGCAACCCCGAGATGGTTATCACCTTCCCGGCCGAGCAGGTTCCCAATATCGAGCAGATCGAGAAGGGCATGAAGCTCTTCCTGTCCACGCCGAGCGGCATGCCCGTCCCCGCCGTGGTCATCGATGTGACGGCCGAGGCCGTGACGCTCGACGCCAACCACGAGCTCGCCGGCAAGGACCTCAACTTTGATATCGAGCTCGTCGAGGTCGAGGACTAGTTGATGTCCGTGGACCTGGTAGCTACGGAGCGCTTGGGAAATCTCAACGACCCGTCCTATGAACTCCTGCTTCGTCGGGAGCTGGGTGGCGTCTTTGAGGTTGACGAGCTGCTACTCGATTGGGACCAGGCTGATGCGCGCCTGTTTGTGGGCGTGACGGAGCTGGGGCGCACGGTGAATGCCCGGCTGGATGCCACTGATGGCGAGCGTCTTGCCGACGGTGACGTGCTTGCTATTGACCGCACGGGCGCGGTGCCCGTAGCGGTTGTCGTGCGCCTGCGCAGCGCCGAGGTCTATTTGGTCGAAGTCGACCGCATGGATCCGATTGTGCTCGCACATGCGTGCTGGGAGATCGGCAACATGCATGCGCCGCTCTTCCGGGGTGACTCGGACGAGCATACCGTGCGCATGTATACGCCGGTGCAACCGGTTTTGGGTCGTATGCTCCGGGGCATTGGGGGCGTTCGGCTCTCGGTGGTCGCACGCGAGCTCGATGCCAGTCGACGCTTTGCATCGAGCGCGGCGGATGTTGTTGTGAGTATGGCTTCAGACTTACGATCGTAAAAAAGACGCGCGGCTAAGCGCGCGTATGCGCAAGACGGGCTTTGAGGGATTGCCATTCAAAGTCCGTCTTGCTGTTGATGAGAGACTTTGGGGGAAGCATATGGGTCTTGAGGAAATCAAGCTGATCGCCTGCGATTTGGACGGCACGTTGCTGCATCCGGGGGAGCGCGAGCCGCGTTCCGAGGCCTTTGAGCTCATCGATGAGCTGCATCGTCGCGGTATCGTGTTTATGCCGGCGAGCGGCCGTCAATATGCGAGCTTGCGCTATCTGTTTGCCCCGGTGGCCGATGAGCTCGCCTATGTGTGCGAAAACGGAGCCTGGTGATGAGCGAGGGGCATGCCGTTGTCAAGCGTTCCATGGAGCGTAGCCTTGCTATGGATATCGCGAATGCCGTGGTCGCCTTTCCCCATGCCGACGTGACCCTTTCGTGTGAGGGGCACCTCTATACCATGAGCGGCAACGATGCGTTCGTCGACCATTTGCGTTACGAGGTCCACTGCGATGTGGCGGTGGTCGACCGTCCCGAGGACATTGACGAGGATGTCATTAAGATTGCGTTTCAAACGCCCGAGACAGAGCAGCCGGCGGCGCTGGAGTATTTCGAGCGCCTCTTTAGCGACCGTGTCGACGTGATGACGTCGGGAACCGAATGGACCGATTTTATCGGCTTTGATTCGGGCAAAGGGTCCGCGCTTGCCGATTATGGTTGCGCGCTGGGGATCTCACCTAACGAAATGATGGCGTTTGGCGATAACGAAAACGATCGCGACATGCTCAACGTGGTGGGCCATCCCTATCTGATGGAGGACTGCAATCCCAGCATGCGCGGTGTCAATGACCGTGTCCGCTACGTGCGCGCGGTTGAAGAAGAGCTGCGTCGTCTACTTGCTGAGTAGCATGTCCCAAAATCTACCTACAGTTGGGGCAGAGGCCCTCGAAGATGGTGTAGTGCGAGGTGACGTTCCAGCCGATTTGCTCGGACGCTTGGCGTCGAGTTGGGCATCGAAGGGGAGCGGTACGTCGATGACGCGGCTGCACGAGGTGCAGATGATATGCGCATGCGGCTCGATGGTGCGATCGAAGCGGCTGCCGCCCGGTGTCTTGATGGAGAGGATCTCCCCGCGTCGGCCAAGAGATTGAGATTGCGGTAGACCGTACCGCGGCTGATTTTGTCATCCTGCGCGCGCACGGCGTTGTAGATCTCATCGGCGGTGGGGTGGTTATAGCTTTGGCGCACGGCGTCAAGAACCAGCTTTCGCTGCCTGGTATTCCTTCTTTGCACCGCCATGCGCCTCGCCTCTTTTCTATCAACGGTCGTAGGTAAATGATACCGTATTTAGCACACAATACTAATAACGAGGACTGAAACCATCTTCGCTGGTAAGCGCGGCGCGGATTTGTGCGTCCTCGAGGCGAAAACGTATGCCCATTCGCTCATAGGAGGCATGGAGCGCTCGAGGTGAGACAGGATATTCGCAGGCGCGCCTTGTACCTCCATTTCGACCGAACCGTCTTCCATGTTGCGTACCCAGCCGGTGAGTGCGTGCGTCTGTGCGAGATTAGTGTTGGTAAAGCGAAAGCCGACGCCCTGGACTTGGCCCTCCCACCGTAGAAAATAGCGCTGAGGAGCGTTTTGAGTGGCTGCGTCGCTTGCTAGCACGGTAAGCCTACGTCGCAGCTCGAGCTCTACGCCAGACGGTTTTTGAGGCTCCCGATTGATGCCGGAGAAGAACTTATCAAGGAAACCCATCGCTAGGCCTGCTTGACTGAATCGGCGGGGAAGGTAATGCCGGCCTGCTGACGCACGGCATCCATGATGCGCAGCGAGACGAGCGTGACATCGCGGTAGTGACCGAGCTCGTGGCGCCCGGCCGGTGTTTCCCAAATCTCTTCCTTAACGTTATCGATGCCGCCGATGGCGCTGATAAAGTCTGTGAGTTCGTATTCCATAGTGTTGCTCGATTCGGGCAGGTCGAGCACGCGGCCGTTGTCGCCCTGTTCGCGCGGTGCCTCGGTCGCCGAGCCGCGTACGACGTCGCCGCGGTAGTCGATGCGGACGTTGCGGGGCGTGGACAGATGGTCGATCTGGATAGTGCCACGCTCGCCTTCGATCTGCGAGGGCAGCAGGTCATTCGTAATTTTGGAGTGCGCAAGTTCGACGGAGATACGCCCTCCGCCATAGCTGGCGAGAATGGAACCGCAACCGTCGATGGGGCCATGGGTGAGCTCTTGCGTTGAGGGGTCGAGCAGCGTGGTCATGCTGGTGAGACCAGAGGGCATGCCGAAGATCTCGACCATGGGTTCGACGGCGTAGACGCCAATGTCCATGAGGAACCCGATGCCATATTGCAGTCGAAGATATTGGTGGCGCGTCCAGCGAGGATTTCGTTGTAGCGCGAGGAATACTTGCCAAAGCGCAATGAGGCGCGGCGGATGGGGGCGATCTCGCCCAGGGCGTCCTCGATGGCGTGGAAGGCGGGATCGTGGAGGGGACGCATGGCCTCGAGGGCCACGACACCTGCTGCCTCGGCAGCGCGGAAGACTTCCAGCGCCTGCGCTTCGGTGGCGCAGAAGGGCTTCTCGACGATGACGTGCTTGCCACCGGCGATGCAGGCAAGGGCCTGCTCGTAGTGAAGTGCGTTGGGGCTGCCGATATAGACGGCGTCGACGTCGGCGGCTGCCGCAAGCTCATCGAGTGAGATAAAGTTTCGCTCGCCATCGCGCTCGGCGGTAAAGGCAGCACCGCGATTGGCATCGCGTGAAAGCGTGCCCACAAACGCGGCTTGGTCGTTGGCGTTGACGACTTGGATAAAGTCGTCGGTGATCATGGATGTGCCGATGGTCGCGATGCGCAGCATACGTCCCCCTTGCGTTGTTTGGTCTACAGGATGAGTGTAGCGCGTGGGGATATAAAGCTGTGCGAAAACGCTATTACAGGTCGCTCTCGTTAAAGCCGGTGTCGATATCGAGGTTGCTGCCGTCGGCCGCCGTGGTGGCGAGCTCATCGCAGCGCTCATTGAGCTCGTGGCCGGCGTGACCCTTAACCCAGATGAACTCAACCTTGTGCTTGCTTTTGGCGGTGAGTAGGCGCTCCCACAGGTCGCGGTTCTTGACGGGCTGCTTGTTGGCGGTTTTCCACCCGCGCTTTTTCCAGCCGTCGATCCAGTGCTTGTTAAAGGCGTTGACGACGTACTGCGAATCGGAATGGACTTCGACCTCGCAGGGGCGGTTGAGTGCCTCGAGCGCCACGATAACGGCCATGAGCTCCATGCGGTTGTTGGTGGTCTTGGCGTAGCCGCGCGAAAGCTCGGAGGTGAAGGTCTTGCCGGCGGGGTTGGTGTATTTGAGCACGGCGCCGTAGCCGCCGCGTCCCGGATTTGATCGGGCCGAGCCGTCGGTATAGATGATGACCTTCACGGGCTTCCTTTCTTTGAGTGCATTTCATGTGAGTGACCATTGTAGCGCCATGCCCGCCGGGGGCCAGCAATCTACGATTTCTACCCCGTCTTCCGACTGTTAGCTGGCATGGATGATGCGGTTGAGCTCGTCGAGGTATTGCTGCAAGAGGAGAGAGGGCTTGCGCTCGTCGTGCATGATGTAGCCAACGTGCATCGTTGGGGCGTCTGCTAACGGGATCGATGCCATACCCCATTGCATTTCATTGGAGAGGACTCCGGTCGACAGGGTGTAACCGTTCGACGTGATAAGTAAGTTGGTAAGTGTTCCGCGGTCCGAGATTCGTATGTTGCGGTCGCAAGGGATATAGCTAAAAGGTTCCTCGGCGTAATAGAAGGAGTTTGAGGTTCCCTGCTCAAAGCTGTAGCGCGTATAGGGCGCGAGGTCGGCAAGGGACAGCTGAGGGCGGTGTGCGAGCGGGTGGCGTTCGCTGACGAATACGTGGACCGTCGCGTCGAATAGGGGATGGAAGCTTGCGCGGGCATCGGCGAAGGCCTTCTGCAGAACGCGGGCGTAAAGTCATCCAGATACAGAATGCCGATATCGCTGCGAAACGCACGGACGTCATCGATGATCTGCGATGTGGTGGTCTCGCGCATGATGAACTCGAACTTGCTGTCGCGGCAGCGCTCGACCACGTTGACAAAGGCCTCGACCGAAAAGGCGTAGTGCTGGGCGGAAATGGCGAGGCGGGCTTGCGGGGTGCCGCCGTCCTCGTAGCGTGCCTCGAGCATGTCGGCCTGCTCTACGACCTGGCGCGCATAGCCCAAAAGCTCGGTGCCGTCGTTGGTGAGCGTGACGCCGCGGCTGGAGCGCGTAAAGATCTCCAGATGGAGTTCCTGTTCCAGGCTTTTGACGGCGTTTGAGATGTTGGACTGAGCGGTATAGAGGCGCTGAGCTGCGGCGTTGATTGAGCCGGACTCTGCCACGGCGATCAGAAAACGAAGCTGCTGAAGGGTCATCGACGCCATCCTTTCGATAGCTATCTAAAAAACAGATAACAGGTTAGCGCTTTTTAGTGATTGACCGAGGAAGACAATGCCCGTACTATTCAAAACACACAAAGGCGGTAGGTTATTAAGCCGACTACGGAATCGGGACGCGAAAGGAGGCCCGCATATGAATTGCTTACCAAGACGAATGCCGGGCTCCTGTTTGCGCCCGTCGGCGTGATCAGGAGACAGCGACTTACTTCTCTCTTTTTACTTACTTTCGTTCGATCAAGGAGATCATCATGAGCCAGTTCATCAACAACCCCGAGCACACCTTTGGTTTCGATACTCTGCAGCTGCACGTTGGCCAGGAGAGCGCCGATCCCGCATCCGATTCCCGCGCCGTGCCGATCTACCAGACCACGAGCTATGTGTTCCGCAACTCCCAGCACGCCGCCGACCGCTTTGGCCTTGCCGACGCCGGTAACATCTACGGTCGTCTGACCAACTCCACCCAGGGCGTCTTCGAAGACCGTATCGCCGCGCTCGAGGGCGGCGTTGCTGGTCTCGCCGTCGCCTCTGGCGCCGCCGCCATCACCTATACCCTGCAGGCCCTCGCCCAGGCCGGTGACCACGTGGTCGCCCAGAAGACCATTTACGGTGGCTCCTACAACCTGCTGGAGCATACACTCTCCCAGTTTGGCGTCGAGACCACGTTTGTCGATGCCCATAACCTGGAAGAGGTCGAGGGTGCCATCAAGGACAACACCACGGTCATTTATCTCGAGACGCTCGGTAACCCCAACTCCGACATCCCTAACATCGACGCCATCTCCGAGATCGCCAAGAAGCACGGTCTGCCGGTTGTCGTCGACAACACCTTCGGCACCCCGTATTTGTTCCGTCCGCTGGAGCATGGTGCCAACATCGTCGTGCACTCCGCAACCAAGTTCATCGGCGGCCACGGCACCTCGTTGGGCGGTGTGATTGCCGATGGCGGCAACTTCGATTGGAAGGCGAGCGGAAAGTACGCCCAGATCGCTGAGCCCAACCCCTCCTACCACGGTGTTTCGTTTGCCGAGGCTGCCGGTCCCGCCGCCTTCGCAACCTATGTTCGCGCTATCCTGCTGCGTGACGAGGGCGCCTGCATCAGCCCGTTCAACGCCTGGATCTTGCTCCAGGGCACCGAGACTCTGTCGCTGCGCGTTGACCGTCATGTCGAGAACACCAAGAAGGTCGTTGAGTTCCTGGCTGGTGACAGCCATGTCGCCAAGGTGAACCACCCGAGCCTGCCTGAGCACCCCGATCACGAGCTCTATCAGAAGTACTTCCCCCGTGGCGGTGCCTCGATCTTTACCTTTGAGATTAAGGGTGGCCAGGAGGCAGCTTGGAAGTTCATCGATCATCTGCAGGTGTTCTCGCTGCTCGCCAACGTGGCCGACGTCAAGTCGCTCGTCGTGCACCCGGCTACCACCACGCACTCCCAGCTCTCTGCCGAGGAGCTCGCCGAGCAGAACATCACGCCCTCCACGATCCGTCTTTCCATCGGTACCGAGAACGCCGAGGACATCATTTGGGATTTGAAGCAGGCCTTCGCCGCGCTGGACGAGTAGGGCGACTTGTGCAAGGACCCCTTGTGACTCGATAGGTATAACTGCATTAAATGCCTGCTCAAGGCGCCTGTGCGAACAATGGTCGCACAGGCGCCTTTTTGCATAGAGAGGGTGCAAAAACAGGTTTTTGGCACGCTTTATGCATTCGAGTTGTGGAAAACTCCTGTTGAGAGGATGTGAGTTTTACGCAATTGACGTGCGCCTTTTGAGTAAAACCGCAGGTCGCGATTTGCTCGGGGTACTATGCAGCGCGATCGAATCACACACAGCTCTAACGCAGCAAAAACGCACTACGGAGGTTTCCAGCTACATGAGGATCGATTCACGAAAACCGAAGGCCGCCGCCCTTTCTGCCACGCTCGCCGTGGCGCTTTTGGTGGGTGCCGGCGTAACCGAGGCCCACGCGGCGACGCTGTCCGACGCGGTTGGGTCCGCGCCCTCCGAGGCCACGTTGATGCAGCCCGTCGATTATCGCGGCGACGGTTTTGGCTCCATGCAAGAGTGGAACGCTCCATGGGGGCCAAGCGCGACTCTTTGGAAGTTCGCGCTCAAATTATCATGAACATGTATGGCGACTATGCCACCGATGACGAGCGTGCCGTGCTTCAAGAGTGCATTGACGGCGCGGGCAGCCTTTTGACGATGGAGGAGGTCGACGCCAGGTCGGCCGAGCTCGATGAGCTGCGCACGACGCTCGAGGATGCTAAGCGCGAGGCGCTCGAGGCTGCGGCCGCGAGGCAGAAGCCGCCGAGCGCCCGGCTTCGTACTACAACGCCGGCTACAGCTCGTCTTACGTTGCCGCCGCTTACTATGCGAATGGCTCGGGACTGACGCGTTCCGCCGGCGTCAATAACTATAACGGTCGTCGTGAGACTATTACAGCAGCAACGTGCTCTACCATCACCGCACGGGCGAGTGGACTCAGGATTCCGAGGGCTTTTGGCGCGATTCCGATGGTTACTACGTCGTTGCCGCGGGCGATAAGGCTCAGGGCTCCACGTTTACCGGTTCCAAGGGCGAGTGCAAGGTCTATGACTCCGGCTGCGCAGCCGGAACCACCGACTACTATACCGGTTGGTAATCTGCCATAAGCCAATAGGACATGACGGGCGGGCGTCTTTACCGAGCCTTTGGGCAACGTAAAGGCGTCCGTTTTTTGTGCATGCTTGAGTTAACAGAGCGCTTACCGTGGCCGTACGCCGCGCATATGGGCGCAGGGCACACTGGTTCATGAGAAATAAGGTCTTTCTCGTGGAGGAAGTGGTCTTGTGAATGCTCGAGATATCGCCGTTGCCGCCGTCGCATTGGTGCTTGGTTGCCTTGGTCCTACGGCCGCGCTCGTCGCGGGCATGCAGGGGTCTTGTGGGGCTGCCTCTATCGTGGTTGGCGCGCTGATCGCGGTCGCGCTGCTGGGAAGTGCGGGTGTAGTCCTTTGTCGCGACGATGAGGGCCAGGCCTCGGAGTCGCAGCTCTAACTGTCGGGACATCGACTACTGGTTATAGATGAAGATGAAAGCCGCCGTAAGGGGAGTGCCCTTGCGGCGGCTTTGCTGTTGAGTCTGTTGACGTGGTGAGCCGGGCGCTACCAGCTTGCCTCGATATCGCGAATGCGCTGATAGAGCCATTCGTTCTGCGGTGCCTGGATATCGTGCTTGGCCGCAAGACGGCAGGTGGTGCCGGCGAACTCCTCGACCTCGGTTTTGCGCCGCGCGACGCGGTCTTGCGCCATCGAGGGCATGCCGGCGGGGTCGATTCCTTCGATGAGGTGCACCATCTGCGTCAGGTCTGCCTCGGTCAGCTCAACGCCCTCGGCGTTGGCGACCGCAAGCGTTTCGCGCATGGCGGAAACAAAGCAGCGACGCTGCTCGGAGCCCGGCTCCGTGGCGCTTCCGTAGGTCCCGCCGTAGGCCATGCAGGTCTGATTGATGCCGTCGTTGAGCATGAGTTTGGCCCACATGCGGTGCGCAATGTCGCTCTCGACGGCATGGGCGATGCCGCAGCGCGTGTAGAGCTCGTCGATGGCGGTGACGGTTGCGGGCTCGGTGCCTGCTGCCGCGCCAAAGCGAATCTCGCCCGAATTGGTAAAGGTGAGCGCGCCGTCGAGGAATACGACGTCCATGCCCTGGCAGATACCCAGGACAGTGCGCTTCCAGCCAAAGCGTTCTGCGATCTTTTGCTCGCTCGTAATGCCGTTGCACAGCGAGGCGATGAGCGTGTTGGGTCCCACGACGCGCTCCATAGTCTTGAGTGCTTGGTTGAGTCCCGTCGTCTTGACCGTGAGAATGAACAGATCGGCGGGTGTCGCCTCGCTGGCGCGGACGGACTTGAGTGCGCAGGGCTCGCCGTTGACCGTAAGGGCGTCGCCTGCGTGACGCTCGAAACGGGCGTCGTCCATAATGTACTCGACGGCATCGTTGCCGAGCGTCTTGGCAATCATGCTGCCATAGAGCAGGCCGACGCCGCCCTTGCCGATAAAAGCGACCTTGTTGATCTGCATGTGAATCATCTCCTCACAAAAAGACGCCCGCGTGCGGGGCGCCTGGTGGATTGTATGCCGCTGGAGCATGTAGCGTGCACCGGAGGCGGAATTTAGAAGAACAAACGCATGGGAACTTATGCTGCAGGGCAGACCGCAAAAACGCGCGCGGGGTATCCGACGCCATCGCGGACCTTGGGGAAGGTGCAGAAGATGACGGCGCCTGTGGCGGGAAGCTCGTCCAGATGGTCCATGACCTCGATCTGGTAACGGTCGACCGAAAGGATGTACTGCTCGCCGGGGTAGGGGTAGGCGTCCTCGCGTGTGGTCACGGATGCGGGGTCGGTGTCTGCCGGCTCGTGGCCGATAGCGCCGATGTTGCGCTCTTCTACAAGCCATTTGATGGCGCCGAGGTCCCAGCCGGGGTAGTGGGGCTGGCCGTCCTCGTCCTTGTTTTCGAGATCGGCGAGTTTGGACCAGTCGGAGCGGAAGGCGACGAAAGCGTCCTCGGGAATACGACCGTGCTCGTCCTCCCAGGCTTTGAGGTCATCGACGGTCAGGATAAAGTCGGGATTTGCGGCGCACTCCTCGTGCTTGTCGATTACACAGAGCGGATGCATAAACTCGATGGGTTCAATCTCTCCAAGGGAACGACCCTCAACATGGAAATGCCTCGGTGCGTCGACGTGCGTGCCGTACTGCGAAGCGACCGAATACTGGAAGCAGCGCATGGGCGCGAGCATGTCCTCGGGCGTGCCGGGCAGGTAGTCGAAGAGCTTGGTGGACTCAAATGGCTTAAAGCCAAACCAGTGCGGGGTGTCGCACGAGAGCGTGTGGGTGAGGTCGACCCAGCGATAATCGGTGCTTTTGAGCTGGGATGCGAGATTCCAAAGGTCGAGCGCGGGCATGGGTGACTCCTTTCATCGGGCTTTTTGCTGATGTTAAAGCGGTGCCGTGACAGCTCGATTTCTGCTGCGTTACGATACGTTCTCGATTGCGATTCCACGATGTTTCGGCCGCGTGACCATTGTGTTTCGCCTTGCCGGGGCGCTGATGGCGAAGGGAGGGGCCGTGCAATACCGCGTTGACCCCAAAAGTGGTAACCGAATATCCGTTCTGGGTCTGGGCTGCATGAGATTTCCCGGTGCGCCGGGACGTCCGGACGCGAAGGCAGCCGATGCCATCATTTCCCGTGCGGTGGAGCAGGGGATTAATTATCTGGATACTGCGTATCTCTATCCCGGTAACGAGGTGTGCGTGGGCGCTTCACTTGAGCGCTTGGGGCTGCGCGACCGAGTGTTGCTGGCGACTAAGTTGCCGCACGCTTCGTGCAAGTGCGCGGAGGATTTCGACTGGTTTTTCGATGAACAACTGCGCCGTCTGCGAACCGACCATATCGACTATTACCTTATGCACAACATCACCTCGCCCGCCCAGTGGGAGCGCGTGGTGGCGTTGGGCATCGAAGACTGGATCGCGCGTCAAAAGGCGGCGGGGCGCATTCGCCAGATTGGTTTTTCGTATCACGGCAGCGCGGCGGATTTCCTGACGATGCTTGACGCATATGACTGGGATTTTTGCCAGATCCAGTACAACTATGCCGGCGAGCGTTACCAAGCGGGAACGGCAGGCTCATGGCGGCTGCGGAGCGCGGGCTCGCGGTGTTTGTGATGGAGCCGCTGCTGGGCGGTCGTCTGGCAGGCAAGTTGCCGCCGCGGGCCCGCGCCGTGCTCGAGAACGCCCATGACCCGCATTTGCGCACTCCTGCCGCCTGGGGGCTTTCGTGGGTGTGGAACCATCCTCAGGTGACGATGCTGCTTTCGGGTATGACCGATACCGCGCAAGTGGATGAGAACGCGGCGTTGGCCGATCGGGCCCTGCCGGATTCGATGACAGTTACTCAGCTCGATGCCATCGCACGCGTGCTGACGGAGTTTGAAAAATCGAACCGCGTGCCCTGCACGGGATGTGGCTATTGCATGCCGTGTCCTAAAGGCATCAATATCCCTGGATGTTTTGCCGCCTACAACGCGAGCTATGCGCACAGCTGGTTTACGGGTCTATCGCAGTACTTTACGGCGAGCGCGGTGCGCACAAGCGAGCCAAGTTGGTGAGCAATTGCGTCAAATGCGGCAAATGCGCGCGGCACTGCCCGCAGCACATCGATATCCCCGGGCGCTTGGACGACGTACGCCGCCGTTTTCAGCCTGGACCCGTGACGGCCGCGCTTAAAGTCTTCAGCGGCACGCGCCACTGATGCCCCTTTTATAACTTGCGGTGGTATAGTTCCTGTTTGCGGCAAAATAAGGCTTAAACAGGAACTATTTCACCGCAACTGACGAGGGGGGCTGGGGATGCTGACGATCGGGTGCCACCTATCCACGATGAAGGGCTATCGGCTTATTCGCGATGGTTGGGCGAGGGCCTTTTAGCCGTTAATACGAGAGCCACAAGTTCTATCGGTAAGCTAAACAGCGTGAATGCGAGGGATAGCCCCAAGCTATCGGATGTATAACCAAATGCGACCGAGCTTACCGCTGCCGTTCCGAATGCCGAAAAGTTGAGGATTGAGGCTGCTGTTCCTGGTTGTTCGATGTCGTTTGTGGCGCACAGATAGTTGGTGATTAAATTCGTCGAGATGGCACCGCAGCTAGTGCCAGCGGCAAATGAGAGCATGCTTGCCTGTAAGGTCGAGCTAACAAAGGGCATCGCACAAAAGGAAACAACAAGTACGCTGGCTGCGAGTAACAATTTGCATTTTAATAAGCGTTTTATAGCTTGAGATTTTGCCGATCCCAGGATGGTGCCCAATGAGAAGGCAAGCAACAAGTAGCTCAACGCTTGATCGCTCCAGCTTTTGCGCGCAAAGGGCAACGAATCCCGTCCCCTGTATTGATGAAGAAGATGCCTCGGATACCAAAATAAACAGGAGCAAAACGGCGGCTTCCCTGTTTTTAAGTATTGAAACAACGATTTCTTTAAAGTTGTTTCCGTCGGTCCGCCCGCGTTGCGTTGAGGATCCTGACCTCAATCGAGGAATCATGGTCAGCAAAGCAACGGCAAGCACGCTCATTGCCGTTAGTGAATTAAGGGCGATTTTGATCGAGCACGTTGAGAGCAGTCCTAACATAATGGCTGCAACGAATGAGGCTATTCTCTGTGTTGTCGAGTAGCGCATTTGATTGTTCGAGAGACTCTGCTCGTGGGAATTTCGAACAACAATGGTTTGCGTTGACGTCATAAACAGCGCTTCAACGAAACCCAAAACTGCGGAGGAGACCAGTAACGACCAGGTGCTAGGTAGGCCGTCTACCGGATTCAATGCGAGCGGCAACAGGAGGCAGATTCGCACGAAGGATGAGATTATGCTACTGCTTTAGGGTTTTGGGTATCGCAGATTCGCCCAGCAGGGATAAGTGCGGTGGCGCGCGCGAGGGAAGATATCGATATGACGAGCGAGGAATAGAGAACGGCTCCGCTTGTCGAGAGAATCCAAATCGAAGATAACGTTAGAAATAGGGAGTCGCACAGCTGTCCGAGCATGAAGGCAGTGAGAAAGCAGGTGTCTTTCGATTTCACAGAACCACTCCAATATGGCCTTCGAGAGTTTCGAGATTTAGGAGGAAGGATCTACCATCAAGCGCGCTGGTTCCCGTAAGCAGCTTTTGGATGATTTGCCCAACGAGAAGCGACGCGGAAGAATAGCAAGCGCATACCGTTGTTGCCTTGTTGTATTCAAATAAGTTCGCGATTGCTTCGTAATTTTTGACTTCAGGCCATCTACGTTCGAGTTCCTGTTCGTATTGCCTGTACCCATAGGCTTCATTCGGATCGAATATCGGGCCAATTCTAATTGCGGGCGGACAGTTGCTTATACAGGCATAGGGTATTTGTTCGTGTTTGGAGACAGTATCAACCCAATAGAGGAGGTCGGGGAGAGGCTCGTCGGCTGCGACTACGATAAGTCGTTGTTTCTCAATAATGAAACGGCATTTTCCTGCACGAGAAAGCTCTCAACGGTATTAATCGTAAGGTCAGCTTTGATTTGGTGGAGCCGCGAGGCGAGGCATTTAACCTTGGGCTTTCCGACGTCCGATTCGCTATAGGCTATCTGTCTGCCCAAATTGCTGAGCTCGACCGTGTCGTTGTCGATTATAGTTATGCAGCCAATGCCCGAGCCGGCAAGGAGCTCGGCTACCGGAGCGCCGGCGCCACCGCAGCCGATAATTACAACCCTGCTTTTTTCAAGCAATGCCTGACAGACATCAGAGGTGTCATGATATATGTCAGATTGCTCGAAATACGCCATTTGGCGTGCGTATTTAACTTTGCAAGGTTGATCCAATGTCTCGTGCTTTGAGTCAACCCGCAAGAGCTTATTTGAAATCAAAAAGGATAGAAACGCGTCATAATCTTTTGGATTTTCATCGCGGTATCGCTCTTCGAGAAGTTTCGGGCTTATGGGTGTCGTCAAATCCAATAGAATCTGAAGGGCTTGGTCATACGGTTTCATGACTCTATATGTGGAGGCTCCGAAAACGGGATTGATAATCAGGCATTTTGAAGTGCTTGATTCGAAAAAATCAACCCCGGACCTAAGACGTATATCTTCCATGCGAGGTCCTTTCAGTAAGTAAAAAGTCCGGTATGCCATGGGGCATACCGGACAATTCGCTGCTAGATGTTCTTGATAATTTCCGAGGCATCAAGCTGCTTGGGCTGTTCTTCGATAATCATTTTGCGTCCTCCCCTCTTTTGCATAGATAGAGCTGCTTTTGTATGCAATCAGCGTCGAGACTATCCGGGGCGACAAGTTTTCCTCGGACTAACCCCCGCTTTGCAACGATTGATAGGCCCGCTTCCGAAAGAGCGGATTCGACTTGTTGTTCAGAGTAAAAATGTTCGGTTGCGCTGAAATCAAATCGATTCCAAGTTGAAGATGGGAAATCGAGAGTTAAAACCGAGCCACCCATTACAAATGGGTGCGACCCGTCGTTATCTAACGAGAAGAGAGGGTATGAGAGGATGCAGACATCCTCATATCGACGGAAATCGATCTGCCCCATATAGTTGTGAAACGCGTTGAGTGTTACTAGGTCAAACAGCAAATAACCGTCTTCGGAAAGAAGCCGTGCGATATTGATGAGAGAATCTTTAACTACACCGAAGTTATCCATGCAGTTTAATACATCATCAAGGGCAAAGCAGAGGTCAAACGACTCGCCCGTTTCTTGTTTCGTCCGGATGTCCATTTCTTCAAAAGGAATGGAAGGGTATTTTTTACGAGCAATTGCGAGCATATTAGGCGATATGTCTGTCCCGATTATATTGAAACCGTCGGTATGAAATAAGGATGTGAACGTTCCTGTACCGCATCCAATTTCAATTGTTCGTGCAGGGCGAAGAAACTCACACGAGTTTAGGAATGTCGTTTTGATGAGCTCGTAAAACGCCTCGTAGTCGTCGTCGCGTTTAAACGAATCGTATACTTCAGCGATTCTTTCATATTCGTCTTTTGATGAGTTGTCCATAACCACTTCCTTACCTACAAGAAGCATTGTACAACTAACATTGTGAAAACATGCAACAAATGTTTTCGATTTATGGGAGACTTCTAAAAAGGAGGATCGATATGGCTGAACAGATTAATGATATGACCGATCCGTCAGCTCTGAGGGTGTTTGCAAATTCGGAGCGGATGAGGGTTCTCGCTGTTTTGCGTAACGTCGGCCCATGTAGCGTGGGAGAGGTTAGCGTTAAGACTGGACTTGCCCCCGGCAGCGTTAGCTATCACTTGAAGAGATTGGCCGCTGCGGGCCTTGCCGAGAAGAGCGAGGGGCGAGGAGACAAGCGCCAAAGTTGGTGGAAGGCGACTTCGCAATCCACGAGAACTGACGACGGAGCTATGGGCGGTCTTGGAGAAAGCGAAATGGTTGCGATGCGTAGGGCATCGAGTCAATCTTATTTTGGTGCGTATGCCCGCTATTTGGACGCATTCGAGAATTACGATGAACGCTGGCATGGATCCGAGCTCGGCTTTGATGCTGTGCTATGGCTAAATCCCAATGAGCTTGACGAACTGGGTGCGGAGCTTGAGTCCGTCGTGCGGCGCTGGGCGGAAAAGTCTAATAAAAAAGAAAGCGACAGGGAGCAAGTTGTCGTCACCTTGCGAGGGTTTCCGTGGATACCGTAGTCTGTTTGGCGCAACTGATGAGGGGGAGCTGGGGATGCTGACGATCGGGTGTCACCTATCAACGACGAAGGGCTATCGGGCGATGGGAGAGACGGCGCTATCCATTGGCGCCAACACCTTTGCATTTTTTACGCGCAACCCGCGCGGCGGCAAGGCGAAAGACCTTGACATGGATGACGTGGCGGCCCTGCGCGAGCTTATGGCGCAAAATGATTTTGGCCCACTCGTGGCTCATGCCCCGTATACCTATAATCCTGCTCGGCCAAAGAGCGGGCGCGCGAGTTTGCCCTGGAGGCCATGGCGGAGGACCTGCGGCGCATGGAGCGCTGCCCGGCAACTACTACAACTTCCATCCCGGTGCGCATGTGGGACAGGGCCCCGACGCCGGTATTCAGATGATCGTCGACACCCTGTGCCAGGTGATGTTTGAGGGCCAACAGACGACAGTGCTGCTCGAGACCATGGCCGGCAAGGGCACCGAGGTGGGCCGTAGCTTTGAGGAGCTGGCGCTCATCATCGAGGCGTTGCCGGAAAGCGCCCCGAGCTGTCGGCCAAGTTGGGCGTTTGCCTGGACACCTGCCATGTGAATGACGCCGGCTATGACATCGTCCACGATCTTGACGGTGTGCTTGACGAGTTCAATCGTGTGGTGGGTATCGAGCGCCTGCGCGCCGTGCACATCAATGACTCCAAGAACCCCTGCGGCGCCCATAAGGATCGCCACGAGTGCGTCGGCAAGGGCTACCTGGGTAGTGAAGAGTTTGGCGGCGGTATGCAGGTTATGCAGAATATTGTATCGAATGGTCGCTTGCGCGCATTGCCATTCATTTTGGAGACACCGAACGAACTTGCAGGTTATGCGGCTGAAATCAAACTGTTAAGATCATTGCAGCAGTAATGACTGTCATAAAGTGGAGTGCTCCATTCACGTTATGGGTTTGTTTCAATCAGTTTTCTAATTGCGGTTTCTTCCAAGCGGGTGCATAATAACCCTCAGTTTTTGCAGACCCCTGAATCACGTGGGGTCATTGGAAGGAGACTGATTATGAAGCTGAAGAAGCTTGGCGCATTTGCCGCCACGGGTGCTATGGCGCTCGCCCTTGCTCTGACGGGCTGCGGCTCGTCCAACGCCACCTCTGGTTCTGATGCCAGTTCCAGCAGCTCTGACGACGCTAAGGTCGAGAAGGTCGACGGCTCCAAGGAGTACGCGCTCGTCAAGGACGGTACGCTGACCGTCGGCACCTCTGCCGAGTACGCTCCGTTTGAGTACAAGGATGACAATGGCGACTACCAGGCTTTGACCTTGAACTCATTAAGCTATCGGCGATAAGCTGGGTCTGGATGTCGAGTACGTCAATAACGACTTCGACACGCTGGTCCCGGGTGTCGCTTCGGGCGCCAAGTATGACGTCGCCATCGCGGCTATCACCGACACGCCCGAGCGTGAGAAGGAAGTCGCTTTCTCCGATTCCTACTACATGGACGATCAGGCTATCGTGACCAAGGTCGATAACACCGACATCACGGCCGACAACTACAGCGAGAAGCTCAACAACGCCGACGCTACCATCATCGTCCAGTCTGGATCGACGCCGAGGCCTTTGCCCAGGAG
>ENA-OQEN01000161-OQEN01000161.1-human-gut-metagenome-genome-assembly--contig:-NODE-161-length-28998-cov-4.488830_pt1 | contig 28998 bp, 35 predicted proteins | sample MGYA00242791_ERZ504627 | MGnify/ENA primary metagenome ERZ504627 (study PRJEB26092, sample SAMD00036316) | human gut metagenome | host: Homo sapiens | study: EMG produced TPA metagenomics assembly of... | reverse complement strand
ATAAAAATAATACATGCAAACTTGCAAGACCGCTCGTCGTCACCGTAGTGGCTGCGGTCATCGCAGGCACTCTCGGCATCATACATCGGCAGAGGCTGTACGATTGCCCGGTATGTCGGCGTCAAGTACTCTCTTCCGAGTGTCACGGCAGAGAACGACTACGGTTCGCTGGGCAACCCCTATAGCTTCAGCGACCCCACGATGGTGCTGTTCAACGGAGAAACCATCACGGAATACTCCGACATATACCCCGGCAGTACCGTGGAGAATATAAAAACCGGCAGCAGCCTGACGGTATGCCGGAAAACAGCGGACGGCGGCAGGATGTCCGCGAAATATGGCAGAACGAGCGAGAAAGCCATCTGCGCGCTTCTCAAGTCCCTTTACCCGATTCTGCCGAGAAGGAGTCACAATGAATGAAAAACCGAACCCCCCGAAGAAAGATATTTATTCTTATCTGGCGTTGCTGCTCTGCTTTGCCTTGTTTGTGGCAGGCGTCTGCGGCATCGTCTCGAGCAGAACCGCAAGCATGAGTACAAGAACTCCGACGACGTGCGGGAGGTCAGCGCAGTCGTTCAGGATTACGAGCCAATCGCGATAAAGGACTCCGACGGCAACACAACCGATTGGAAGTACGAAGCCAAGCTGTCATTTGACGTCGATGGAAAGACCTACACCGGAAAGGATACTTTCTACAGAGATATAAGCACCGGGGACAAGGTCACGGTCGAGGTCTATCGAACCGGAAAGGGCGAGTATAAGCTCGCTCCGGAAGGCAATCCTGCGGATTTCCTTCTATACTGTATGGCTGTTGTTGTCGGCGGTTTTCTGACTGTGGTGATGACACACAGCGTTGTGGCACCGGGCAAAAAAGAAGAAGCCGGGGAAAAAAGCGGTAATAACAAGAACAAGAGGTAGTTATGAGTCTGTCAGATGCATTCTGGATAGCGGCAGCCTTTGCCGTGATCTGTGCGTATTATATCGGCGAAAAGATCATTGATATCGATTTCTCGTGCTTTCTTGCGAAAAACAGGAAAAAGGCGAAGTATAAAAGACTTCTCGCAAAGCGTGAAACGCCGCTTGCAAATATGGGGCTGCGCCGCAATATCCGAAACGCATATGAAAATGTTTTGTGCCCCCTTGCCAAAGCGGATAAAAGCCTGCTGCCGATCAGAATGGATAAAACCTTTCGCAGAAGCATCGAGCTCCAGATCGACAGTCTCGCAAGGCACAGCCTTTACCGGGACATCCGCGTGGCTGACCTCAGTCCGGGACAGAAAATCGGGTTCCGGACATGGGAGGACGACGGCAGGGAATGGCGTGAAGCCGAGCTTGAGTGCTGCGCACTTGAGCGCCTGATCTCCGCGAAGAACTCTGAGGTCGAGCACGAGATCTACCGAAAGCACGCCTGTCTGCGAGTCCTTCAGTCGCGGCATGTTCAGACGGTTGACTGCGGTAACGGCAAAAAAACCTTCTATGCCGGAAAAGCCAAGGTGATCTGCCCATCATGCGGTGCCGAGGTCACGCTCAGCAGTCAGCAGGTAGTCTGCGAATACTGCGGCGCAAGGATTCAAACGGATTTTTACGACTGGCAGACCGAGGTTTTTGAGATCTACGAGCATATCGGGAACAATCTCAGAAAGTTTCTGCTGCTGCTCGGGTGCATGACGGTACTGTTTCTCTCCGAATTTCTCTGCCTCTACCTGATAAAGGATACCGAGATATCCCTGGCGGCAGGTGTGGGCACGGCGATTCTGGTGCTCGCGGCACTGACGGCTCTGGCGTTTGCCCGGAAGCTGAGGCACGATAAGCTGACGAAGCGGATTGAGCTTTATTCGGAAAACTACCTCCGATCCTGCATAACCGAGGCTCTTTACAAGGCCGCCGGCAGCGATGAGCTGCTTGACTACAGCGTAGGTACGATCATTCTGAAAAAAGTCGTCAACACGGAGGACACAACCACGATAACCGCCGATGTCTGCGTAAGCGAAACGTATCTCCCTGAAAACAAAAAACCGTACACGAAAAAAACCGGAAGAACACTCACTCTGCAAAGAGCAAGACACCCCGATAAAAGAAAGACGGACGGAAAGCTTTTCATCGAAAAGGACTGCCCGTCCTGCGGAGCCAATTTCATTCCTGACGAAAAACACTGCTGTTCGTTCTGCGGATACAGTCTCGATGCGGATAACGCCAAATGGGTCGTGCTGACGGCCGACAAAAAACAAGGAGGATCCTTATAATGGGATTATTCGACAAAAAATACTGTGACGTCTGCGGTGCCAAGATCGGTTTTCTCGGGAATCGCAAGCTCGAGGACGGCAACCTCTGCAAGGACTGCGCAGGAAAGCTCTCCCCGTTTTTCAGCGATCGCAGGAATTCAACAGTCGCTGAGATAAAGGAGCAGCTCGCCTACCGCGAAGATAACAAGCGGCGGCTCGATGATTTCTTGCCGACTGTCACCTTTGACGGAAGCAAGAAAGTTTATATTGACCGATAAGGGAGCGTTTCATCGTCACGAGGCTTTCAAACTGGCGCAGCGGCAACCCGGATCTTATCAGCTTCTCACAGGTAAGGAATGTTGAAACGGACATCAAGGAAAACAAGGAGGAGATCTTCTGTAAGGATTCCGAGGGCAACGAGAAGAGCTGCCATCCGCCCCGTTACGAGTGCGATTATGAATTCAACATTACAATCCATGTTGATTCCCCGTGGTTTGACGAGATTGAACTTGAACTGAGTGACGGAAACCGTCCCGAAAGCCGCTTCACCGACCTCTACCGCGAATACGAGCAGAAAATGCGCGAGCTTGCGGATATACTGATGCGCCGCAGCAATCGTTATCGTGTCTTTGACGGCGACGGAACGATGAACCGGATCCGCGCTGAATATGACCGTCCCGTCTCCGCACCCGCTCCCCAACCGGGCGGCGGGGAATGGGTTTGTCCCTCCTGCGGTTCAAAGACCATCGGGGCTAAATTCTGTGACAACTGCGGTGCTTTGAAAACCGTGCCTGTTGAGGCGGATGCGGCTCGGACTTCTGTCAATGAGACATGGGTCTGCCGTTCCTGCGGTTCTGAGGGTCAGTCGGAAAAATTCTGCGAGAACTGCGGATGCGCGAGGCCGGCTCCTAAAACGGTGCGCTGCGTGTCCTGCGGCTGCACCCCGGAGAATCAGGCAAAGCCGCCGAAGTTCTGCCCGAGTGCGGTAAACCGCTGTCCTGACGCTATGAAATGCCGAAGATTATTGAGGGCGGTGATAATAATGTCTGCTGTTTTTACGGTATCCGCGCTGTTCGGCTGTGGAGGGAGCAGGAAATACACGGTCGATGATATCATCTCGTTCCATACCTCCTACTATGGCATGGCAAGCAATCCGGTGTATGCTTTCGCGCTGCGAAAACAGGATGAAAACTGGCTCTTTTCCGCAAGCTGCTGGGTCAAGAGCCGGGAGGACTGTTACACATCCTTCAGTTCCTTCCCGATACCGACCGAGGAAGCGGAGGAATTCCTTGAGATCCTCCGCGAGGAAGACGAGCTCGGGCGATTGCGGAAATACCGCAATCCAATACGCATCTTTAATGCGGCCGACGCGCCGATGCGCAGCTCCGGAATGACCTTCACCGACGGAAACAGCATCGATAAAGAGACCGAGCTCTGCGGCAGAGCTATTGACTGCCTGCGCGACCTTGCCGACAGATATTATGAAGCCGCTGAAAAAGCCGAGCTGATAGCGATAAAGAATAAGCTTACCTCGGTATTTATCCGTCTAAAGGACACCGAACCATGGCGCTCACATTCCTTCACTCTAAAAAAAGGCGGCGATGGTTGGTACTTTTCATGCGAATGTTCTTTTGGAGAGGACGGTTCTCCCGTGAAGTCTGAGAATATCCGGCTGTCAAATGAGGAAACAAACGATGTGATAAGAATTATAGCGAAATATGACCTGATTTCTGCGGCAAGCGGATATGCCGAGCCGCCGGAGGATGTCGATGGTATTACCGATCGGAGTGTGTATTTCACGGATTTCAGCCTTGCCGGCGGGAGAAGGATCAACTCATCCCTCCCCGTGCCGGATGAGCTCAACTGTTGCCTTTATGGGCTTGCGGGGGCACAATTCCTGACTGAGGTCAATATCAGCCGTGGCTGCATGGATCATTCCTCATCATACTCGTTCAGTCTCGAAAAAACGGAAGACAACTGGTTTCTGTCCTTCGACTGTGCGGCAGATTGCGTAGGATATCATACGAAAGCGGAAAAGATTCCTGTCGATACCGAAGAAGCAGAGGAAATACTCCGAACAGTCAGGGAAAGACGTCTTATGAGCGATGTTCTGTCATATGAAGCGCCGTCGGAAAGCGACGTATATGTTCTTGACGAAACCACATACAACACATCGTTTGCTTTTTCGGACGGCAGCTCAGTACACGCCCCGATAAGCGCGGGCAGAGAGTTAACCGACGCATTCTATTCTCTTGCGGGCAGAAAAATCAAAAAATAAGTCGGTTCTTTCGGGAAATGAAAAGGAGAACTGTAATGGCTGACAAGTGTACGATTTGCTGAGCGGAAATTAATATGTTCCAAACCCGGAAGCTTCAAGACGGAAACCGCATCTGCCTTCACCTGCTTCTCCGGCTCGACGCCTGACAACAACTATACGCCGAGCCAGCCATATACGCTCGTCATCGGGTCGAACCACGTTTCAAACGAGGAGCCCGGCTGCATGAAGCTCTTCATCCCCTGCGGCGGAGCGTATTCCCCGCACCCGATAAAGCTGCGTCAGCGTGGTTCCGACGGCAAGTGGTTCCTGTGGGAGCAGTACCTGCTGACCGGCGTCCGCACACCGAAATCCGAGACCCCCCGGGCATAACCCGCCTTCGGGATCAACGATAAAACGACCAACAGAGAGGAGAAACTACAATGAACATTATCGGAAAATGGAAAGTCAAGGAGCTGCTCTTCCCCACCCTCAACGGCATGGCGTCCTACACGCCGGAAAATCTGCCGGTGGGAGATCACGCTGACGAAATCATCATGCTGCTCATGAGCATAACCCAATTTACCGAGGACGGCCTCATGAAAACGCTGATGCGCGTACCCGAGGACAAAATCGAGCTCGCGAAGTCGCAGGGCGCCGTGATCGACGAGGACGGTTTCGCCGCAATCGAGCAGACCACCTGGAAAGAGAAGGACGGTAAGTTTTACTACGATACCAAAGTCAAAGGCGAGGTCCTCGGAGAGACGGTCGACCCGTTCGCCGAAATACCTGTGGATGAGAACGGCTGTCTGACCATCGCGTATGGTACGATGATCCTCGAGCGCGTCGGAGACCGATGCGCCCCGGAGGAGTGATCCTCATGTCCGTACTGATAACTCCCGAGGACTGCGGAAAGCTTCGGGAAAGCCGTACGCAGCCTGTGCGTCCGTATGACGGTGACGACATGATCAATGTACCGATAGATCAAAGCGTACTGTACGGCGTATGGAAGAACGACGACATCAAAGCCGTGATCGAGGTTTCAGGTGATAAACCGCATATGATCGTCACTGAAAACGGAAAACTCATTTTTGAGGGAGACGTAAGACTGCAGAAGTTCGGAGATCTCCGCTTCACCGACGGAAAAGACGGCGATGGAAATGAATCCTATGCGCCATACGCAGCTCTTACGTTCAGTCGCAACGAGAATGTCTACAAGTACCGCCCTCTCTTTGAAGGCACGGTGCTCACATTCACAAAGCAAGCGGAATAAAAACCAAAGAGGTGCTGCTGCAAAATCAAGTCATATTTGCAGCAGCACTTTTCTTTTTAAAGTAGGGAAATCCGGGGGTGCGAACATCAGCATTTTTCGGCTCAAGCGAAGCGGACTCATGCAGAAAGCGTGATTTTTGAGTACGTCAAACAGACCTGCTCGGGCAGCCCGCTTTATATCTGTTTTGTGCAAATTAATTATGCACGAAAGCAAAAAACCGGGCAACCCTTCTTGAGCTGCCCGGTTTTGTTTTCGGGGCTGATGCAGCAGCCTTTGTTCTTCCCTAATACAGTCCTCTGCCGGTCCTCGTCCCTTAAGCAGGAACGGGAGATGCCTTTGTCCGTCTCAGCCGCTTGTCGGCACCGCAGTGAGCAGAAGCGGAAATTCTTTCCGAACTATGGTGTTTCTCACCCGGCAGGATAATCTGAGGCTTACCCCTTGTCGGAAGCAAGAACCTGGTCGATGAGCTTTTGCAGCGTTTCCGCCTGCTTCTTTTCCGTAACGGCACCTACAATGGGCTCACCGACGATATTGCCGCTGCGGTCTACCACATAAGTGGTGGGGTAAGCGAAGATGTTCGCGGTGAATTTTCCGGCTTCACTGTCAGAGTCGAAGTACACGTTCCGGTATGTTGCTCCCTTCTTGGACAGTACATCTTTTGCTTCGGAAATTGCCGCTTCGTCTCCGCCCAATGTGAAGGAGTTGATGCCGATGAGCGCACCGCCCTTATTTGCAAGTTCTTTGTTCAATGCGTCAAGCTCGGCAAGTTCCCCGACGCACGGCCCGCAGGTGGTAAACCAGAAATTCACCACCGTGACAGCATTGCGGGAAAACAATTCATCGCTGGTCACATCATTTCCTTCTAAGTCTTTTCCGACAAAGGACGGGAATTTTTTCATACCGATGTTCCCCTCCGCAGGGATGCTTGTGGTGCTCTCAGAAGGCGTTTTTTTCGCAAGCTCCGGGAATTTTTCCTCTAACTTTGTCAGTTCGTTTTCAATTTCTCGGATTTTTCCGCCTCAGCCTTAAGCAGTTTCAGCTCATCTGCAGTAAACTGGTCTTTGGCGGATTCAATCGTTTTAAGCAAAAAATCTCCGTAATTTTTGCCGTCTTCAATCATCGCCATGCCTTTATCCGCTGCCATAAACACCTTATCCCAAAGCTGAGTGTTTTTCGACAGTATCGCGTTTTCCTGAGCCATGAGGTCTTTATGCATTGCAGAAGCCTCTTCCGCATTCTTGGGACCCTTTTTTGATCCGCAGGCCATCAGAGACAGCAGCACAGCGGATATCAGCAACATAATCAACCAACTTGTATAATTCTTCTTGACCATTTCTTTTTTCCATCCTTTCTTTTTATTTTTTCACATAAACATTCGTGTTGCATATCAGCACCGATGCCGGCATCACCGCCGAGACCGGCGCTGAAATTTTCTTGATTTCATGGGCTTTCCTCCTTAGCTCTTACTCTTTTTTTGATGTTTCCGCCGTCTTTTCCGTTTTTTTATCGGAGCCGAAGCCATAGCGGAAGCACACTGCGCCCGTCGGACAGGCATGTATGCACATACCGCAGCGGATGCACTCAGTGTGGTTGGGCGTTTTCGTCACATCCACATCCATCTTGCAGGCTTTGGCGCATTTTCCGCAGGAGACGCACTTGTTTTTATCCACCTTAATTTGGAAGAGGGACACCCGGTTGAACAGCGCATAGAATGCACCCAGTGGACAGAGCCACTTGCAGAAGGGACGATAGAATACCACGCTCAGCACGATCACCGCCAACAGGATGCTGAATTTCCAGGTAAACAGGCTCCCCAGTGCCGCTCGGATGCCGGAATTGGCAAGGGACAGCGGGATGCTCCCTCCAGCACACCCTGCGGGCAGAGGTACTTGCAGAAAAAGGGGTCGCCCATGCCCACATCGTTCACGAGGAACGCCGGCAGCAGAAAGACCATCACCAGCAGAATGGCATACTTAAGGTACGTCAGGGGTTTCAACTTCCTTGTGGATAGCTTCTTCGTGGGAATTTTATGCAGCAGATCCTGAAACCACCCGAAGGGACACAGAAATCCGCAGATAAACCGTCCCAAAAGAACTCCCAACAGGATGAGGAAGCCGGTGATATAATAGGAAAAGCTGAACTTTGACGAACCAACACCGCCTGAAATGATCCAATGGGACAGGCTCCCGAGCTGCCGGGCAAGAATAGCAATTGAGTCCGGGCACGCAGACGGCTTTCCCTGCGCCCTGATACAGTCCTCCCTTGAGGAAGTTCGGCAGGTGCAGGTTGGTCAACAAAGCTGCTCCCGCCTGTATCCAACCTCGGAAGCGGGACAGAAACCGAGAGATTACCGAAACCTTCTTACCCAATGCCCACACACTCCAGACATAATTTGATGGCTTTGCTCAGCACCGTAGCCACCTCGTTACGGCATACTCCCAGACATACCATAACAATTCCAACTGCCAGCAGTGCAGCCTGCGCAGCAGTTTTATTCCGTATTTCATACTTAGCTCTCCTTCCGGTTTGTGCCGTTATCATATCATTGTCGATATAAGGTTCCTGTTAAGAAAAAATTTTTACACAAAATTTATCCGTTTCCTGTATAATGAGAACAGCGGGTTAAGCGCAACATATAAACGTATATAAAGGAGATTTTTATGCACCTTTTAGTAATCGAGGATGAACGCGCTCTATGCGAAACCATTGTCCGCAGTCTGCGGCGCGCCGCATACAGTGTGGATTACTGCTGCGACGGCGAAGAAGCACTGGAACTGTTGGAAATAGAACGCTATGATCTTGTATTGTTGGATCTGAACCTGCCGGGGAAGGACGGAATGACGGTGCTGCGCACCTTGCGGCAGAAAGACCGGGAAACAAAGGTGCTGATTTTATCCGCCCGCAGCGAAGTAGAGGACAAGGTGGAGGGACTGGATGCAGGTGCCAACGACTATCTTGCAAAGCCTTTTCATTTGGCTGAGCTGGAAGCCCGCATCCGCAGCCTGACACTGCGGCAGTTCACCCAGCAGGATGTGATATTGACCTGCGGTACCTTGACCTTTGATACCCGTGCGCGAAAGGCCTCCGTGAACGGACGAGCCTTGACGCTCACCCGAAAGGAGACGGGAATTCTGGAATATCTGATGGTGCATCGGGGGCGGCCCGTCAGCCAGGAAGAACTGATTGAGCATGTCTGGGACAACAGCGTGGACAATTTCAGCAACTCCATTCGTGTGCATATTTCCGCATTGCGCAAGAAACTCCGCGCCGCATTGGGTTATGACCCCGTTCGCAACCGCATCGGCGAGGGTTATCTGATGGAAGAGGACGGCGTATGAAGAAGTTCTCCTTACAGTGGCGCATCACCCTGATGACTGCCCTGCTCATCGGTTTGACCTGTATCGCCATGAATCTGATGCTCTGCTCCTCCGGCGTGTACTATATGGACAGGATTGCGGACGCGCTGCGGGGCGGCGGTACTGTTATTATAACTGATGAAGGCACGGCGAGCTTCGACCCGCAGTTCGCAGAACCCGGCGAGGAACTGACAATCGTTGTCGATGGTGTGCAGGGACGATTTCGCACCACCAACTGGTACATCACGGCTGCGGTTACGGTATTGAGCGGCATTCTTGCTACTTTGTCAGCGGACACGCACTCAAGCCCCTGCACAGCTTTGCTTCTCAGGTGGAGAGAGTGCAGATGAACAATTTGGCGGATATGCGGATCGATGAGGATGCCTTGCCGGAGTTCAAGCAGCTCAGTCAGTCCTTCAATCAAATGCTTGAGCGGTTGAACGACGCCTTTGCCGCCCAGCGGCAGTTCACCGGCAACGCCGCCCACGAGCTGCGCACGCCGCTGGCGCTGCTGCAAGCGCAGCTGGAGCTGTTTTCAGCGGAACATCCTGATATGCAGCCGGAGACGGCGGAGTTTCTCTCCCTTCTGCGGGAGCAGACGGAGCGGCTTACCCGGCTGACCAAGACCCTGCTGGAAATGAGTAATCTGCGGCAGGTGGCGCGTAACGAGCGGATCCGGCTTGCTCCAATGATCGAGGAGATCTTTACGGATCTCGCACCGCTCTCGGATAAGTGCGGCGTTACGCTGACGGCAGAGGGCGACGGCATTATGACCGGCAGCGACGCGCTGATCTACCGCCTGATCTTCAACCTGACGGAGAACGCCGTCAAGTATAACCGACCGGGCGGCTCGGTGCGGGTTTCCGTCGCACAGGAGCCGGAAAAGCTCCTGATCCGCGTCTCCGACAACGGCTGCGGCATCCCGGAGGAGTATCAGCAAAGCATCTTCCAGCCTTTTTTCCGCGTAGACAAGTCTCGCAGCCGGGAATACGGCGGCGCGGGGCTGGGCCTCTCACTGGTGTGGGAGATCGCCGACATCCATGGCGGCTCCGTCCGCGTGGAGGAGAGCTCAAAAAACGGCACTGTCATTGCGGCAGAGTTTCCGATACAGTATGGCAGCGAATAAAACCACAGGTTAAATATCTGTAAGGTCGGCTGCTTCCGCGATTCTGTTTCCCAAAATCGAAAAAAATTGATTTTGGGAAACAGACGGTGATGCTTCGCTTGTCTGCACTGTCTCACTGTCGGGCAAAAATGCTTGTACCCGCTAAAATGTTAAATAGATGCGGTCTGCTTTTCTTTTTACGAAAGCTGTCCGTTCGAGTGTGTAACATCCACGCGAAGTGCGTAAAGTGAGAGTGAAGTTTTCGCACTGTTTTTTGAAATCACCGGATTTCACCGGACAGCTGCGCGTAATAAGACTGCGAGGTGAAAATATGATAAAAACGACATCAATACTGACGGCAGAACCGAAGCGATACGGTTTTTCGAAGTCCATTTCTCTCTATCTTTTTGTTCTTCGCTTCCTGCGAGCCGGCAGAAACACGGCTGCGGCGGCGACAAGCACCGCTGCCGGTACAATGATAAGCTCTGTCGGCATAAGGTGCAAGATCGACCGCTTCGGCGGCTGCGGCCTCTCTGCCTCTGAAAGCGTAAATGTCAGTTCGCCCTCCGGCAGACCCGGCAGTGTCAGCGCATATCCGCTGTCTGTCCTTGTAAAGCCGTCAATGCCGCATTCCGTCATGTAATAGGGCGTATTCACCGTGATATCCAATTCCCCGAACTGTGCCCATGTTTTTGCCGGGGAAAGCAGATAGGTATACGCATAGATGCTCGGTGTATAGTCCGCATCAATGGCGGGATACAGCGGCGCTGTCACCGCATTTTTCAGCGTCTGCCCCGGCTCCAGCGTGATGGTGTACTCATACCACCGCATCAGTGAAAATACCCCGGCTTCAATCTGAACCAGACCATTCCCCCATATTTCGGAACCGAGCCGCAGAAGCTCGACCTGAGCATTGTACCAGTCAGACTCCAAAATGCCGGAGTTTTCGTCATAGCCGCGCAGAGCATAATCCTTGAATGTCATCTCCGAAAACTCGACGACACTGTTCCTTCGATAACCTTTTCGCAGGCGCCGTTTTCATACAGTGTCCATATAAGCTCCTCCTTCGGCAGCTCGCCGAAGATATATACCGTGATCGTATCGCCGTTTTGTACCCAGCAGGAGGCTTGACTCCCCTTCTTCAGCCGCGCTCCGCCGGTTTGCTTCTCACACAATACCCGCGTTTTTGCGCTGTCCGCATTTATGACAAATGCGGCGGTGGCTGCGCCGTATTCTTCATCTATGCCCGTGACGGAATACCTCTGCACCCGAACCGGCATATCGGGGACGAAAAAACTGTCGCAGATATAGCTGTCTGCCAGCTTCGGCAGATCCTCATCAAGGGAGAAAGAAGTGTGCCGTGCCTTCAATGTGTGTCGGACAGCCGCCTCTATCGGCTTCCCATCCAGCGTTACGCCGTATTTCAGGGCGTCGGAAACATCGAACGACCGACCCGTTGCTTGGTCATAGATGTATTCTCCGTAATGTGGAGGATCACCAAACGGGAAAACCAGCGTGGCCGTGACCGTATAGTCGGCGGGATTACGGAAGGTGTATTCCGCCGTGACTTTCCCGGTATAGGCAAGGAAGCTGTCCGTATCCGGATAATACTGCTCCGGGAATTCCTGCACATCGAAGGTCAGAAGTTCTCTCTCCACCACGATGGGGCAATCCTCTCCCGTCACGACCGCGCCTGTAACGTCCGTGCCGCTCCAGTGCCGCTGGGCGGAATTGGCATAGGCCGGCTGTGCACAACCTCCTGCCAGCAGCAGGAGCAACAGGATTCCCGCAGTTATTTTCTTTTTCACATATATCGCCTCCTCTCGTTTGAGTTTCGTTTATATTTGCCTCATCGCCCGCTGATAATAAAGATTTTTTCGGGAATCCGAACAGCCGCTGTCTGACATGAAGGTCTAAAGTATGTATGCTGCAAAAGCCATAAAGGCTGCAAGCACAAGCATCGCAACATACATATATCTTATTTTTCAGACTGTCTCCACAAAAATCAGATTGGCTTGTTTCCGGAAGAAATCAGCTTTCTTCCTGCTGCCTGAGCCACTCGGTCATATCCCGCAGGGTTTCCTCCATGGGACGAGGTTTGTAAGAAAGCACTCCGGATGCTTTCTTATGGCTGAAGTATCCGTTTGATCCGAGAACGGCAATCGAATACGGCGTAAAGAACAGCGGTTTCTTCTTGCGAATACACCTCTTTTCGTAATATGGAGCTGCTAATTTGGCAAGTCCGAGCGGCAAGCAGAGAGGCCGGTGACGCAGCTCCGCTGCTTTGCCTATTATATCAAGCATTTCCTTGATCGTGATATAACGCCCGGACAAGATATATCCCTCTCCGGACTTCCCGCTCATTGCACAGCCAAGGATGCCGCCTGCAACGTCTCTTACATCAACGAAGTCATATCCGCCGCGAACGGCAAAGGGCAGCTTTCCCTTGAGAAAGGCTTTCGCCATCGCTGTGAAACTCCCGCCTTGGAAATCTCCCGGTCCTATTATCCCGGAGGGGAATACAACGCAGGCGTTCAGCCCGCGACGTGCTGCGTCAAAAACCAGGTTTGTGGCAATGGCTTTACTCTTGGCGTATGCCCCGTCAACAAGATCGGAAGAGAAACACCAGCCTCCGTGATAACATGATCCTTCGGAATATCCGGCATTACATGAACGGAGCTGACATAAATCAGTCTGCCGACATTGTGTTCTCTGCACTTGCGAATGATGTTGTTTGTCCCTTCCACATTGACCGTATAGATGATCGGATCGGGATTGGAAGCAACGGAAACGATACCGGCACAATGAATCACGCAGGTATGTATTCCCGAGCCGTCAAAAAAGGCCTCAAGCGATTCTTTATCGAGAACATCGCCGGTGACGCGTTGAACCCTCTTTGGAAGCTGCTCCGCATACGGGTCGTTGGATAAAACCAACGCCCGAACCGGGATGCTGCAGGAAGCCAGTTTCTGAGATACAGCTCTGCCGAGGAATCCGGTTGCACCTGTAATCAGATACCTGTCGTACATACGGATTCCGTTCATTGACCGATTGAGGAACACATTCTGAAAGCTTGCAACGGAGTTCCGGTCATACATATGAATCCCCCCTCATAACTCATCCGGAAGCCATGCAGCATCCTTTGAGAGTTTTTTAATGAATGCCCGTCCGCAATCCCGGTTGTTTTTCGCCTGATGGAACTTGAAAACCATCGACTCATCGTTCAGCTTTCCGATAATCTCTATCTTTCCTTTCGGATGCGACATGCAGTACTTGAAGCACTTTCCCTGACCGCTCTGCATCGCTTTCGCTCCCTCAACTATGTCATATCCTTCGGAAAACGGCACCTGGAAGATGTTCTTGACGCCGCTCACCGGGCGGCACTGGAATATGTAATACGGGACTACTCCGCAAGCGGTCAATTTTCTCAACAGCGTGCCCAGTACGCCGGGAGAATCGTTTACGCCTTTCAAAAGCACTGTCTGATTCTTTACAACAACCCCGCAATCAAGCAGCGCGTATGGCAGCGGTGGCTTCCGGCGTTATTTCTCTCGGATGATTGAATTGGGTAACAACATACAGCTGCTTCTTTCCGCTGTATTTTTTCAGACAGGCAAGCAGCTCTTCATCCATATAAATCCGCATGGGGTACACTGCCGGCGATCTCGTTGCTATTCTGATGAGATCGAGATGCTTCATCCTTGAAAGAACATCAAGATAGTGCTTGATGATACATGTGGGAAGGGTAAACGCATCGCCGCCGCTGAGGATAACGTTGGTCAGCTCGGTGTGCTCGCGGATATAATTTACAACGGATTCAAGATTTCCGGCTATCTCCTCATCCGAACGCCCTACAAGCCGCTTGCGGAAGCAATGCCGACAGTACATGAAGCAACGATTTGTTGTCAGTATAAGGGCACTCTCGGTGTATTTGTGCTGGACACCCTGACACACGGTGTTAGACTCCTCATCGCTCGTATCAAACTCTCCGCTCATGTCCATTTCAAGGAACGTGGGGATGCTCATTCTGCGGATTGGGTCGTCCGTGTCGCTCCAGTCAATAAGTGACAAATAGTATCTTGTGACGGACATCGGGAATTTTTCACACAGCGCCCGCATCTGCTGTGTCAGTCTGCGATCAAACCGGAGCTTCGCTTCAAGCTCTCCTATGTCGGTAATGTTTTCGATTAAATCTTTGCTCCATGTCATAATCTTGATTCTCCTTTCTTTGTTTTTCGTTATATGAACAGCCGGGCAACGGTCAATTCGGCAAGAACCGATCACCCTTGCCCGGCTGAGTGAGGGGGAAGCGAAAGCACTTTTTGTTTTCCCGGAAGCCGCCTTTGAGTACACACACCGTGTTTTTCACGATTCAAAGGCAGCTTTTACGAGGCAAGGGGTTTTACGGTTCATACAGTCCCATTGCAATGCGCATTATGAGAACTGCGTCTGCGATCGTTATTTCTCCGTTCATGTCCACGTCTGCGAGAATGAGGCTTTCCCCTTCAAGCAAATATACACCCAACGCATGACGGGCGGCAAGGATCGCATCCGCGATCTGTACAATTCCGTTGCCGTCAACATCTCCGAGGATGCCGGTTACGGGGGGCTGACCGCTGTCGTAGGGGATGAACATTCCCGTCCATTGACTGCCGTGACCTATCGTTCCCTTGGATTCTGCCTGCATCGTCTGCAAATCAATCTTGAAAAGCAGGTTGGACGGATTCCATGTTTCCGAAAATGTTGCATACTGTGCCCAGTATATATGTCCGGTGGAATGATCCATAGTCATGGACTGATAGTCGTAGCTCTTTGCCGGAACGGTCATGATTGTTTCGTACATTCCCGTGTCGAGATCAAGACTGCAAAGTTCCGATACGGAGAAGCCCATCGCCATGCAGTAAGCGTTGCCTTGCAGGTCTATTGCAAGTGTCTGCATTGTGTATGGGATGCCCTCCCCGTTGTTCATGTAAGGAAGCGGGATCCCTCCGCTCTCAAGATTCAGCATATTGCCGGTTTCAAGATCGACTTCGCATATGCACTGCGTCCCATCGCTGCTGTTTTGCAGGATGGCGAACATTTTGTTCCGACTGTAGTCATATTCCATATCGAGAACATTGAATCCACCGTTCTGTGCGAAATTGGTATCGAGAAAGTACTGCTGCGTTGTTTCCCCGGCGACCATATCGTCAAATCGCACCCTGAAAAAGTTATTATGCCCCGTATACCCGTAAATATACCCGTCATGATAGGCAGCAGCAGCAACGAGGCTTGAATATCCGCTCCCCGTTTCGGCGGGCATACCGCAGTGCATAGTGACTTCTTCCGGAGAATCGGCGTTAAAGCTCGACCAGGTATACCATTTCGTATGGAACTCCGGATCGTTCGGTATGCGCTCCGAAACCCAGAAGCCGTATATGGTAGGCTCGTCCTCCTGTGCAGGGGGCGGTGTGGGCGTGGGCGGTTCGGGAGAAACCGGCGGCGTAGGCGTGGGCGGAATGGGAGTTGTACCGTCAAACTTAGCCGTAAGCATGGTAGCGGGGATATCGATGTCCGCGCCGAGGGGGAGCCGCAGACTCGAAGAAACAAGGGATTCACCCATATACCAGCCTCTGAACGTTCCGTTTGGGGTGGCCACGGCGGTTATCCTGTTTTCCCAATAGTTGTCGCTCACATATACACGCTCCCAGTCCACGCCCACATAGCCGTCGCCTTCGGAAAGGAGGGTTATGTCAAGGGAGAGCCCCGGTATAATGCACTCCCATTCGAGCGACATCAGTTTCGCATCATAACAGCGAAGCTTGTCTATGTTCGTGTTCTGTGAAAGATCCAATACGCTTATGTCGGTATTGTTGCAGAACAACCTTGCCAATGCAGGGTTGTTGGAAATATCCAGCTCGCTTATGTCGGTGTTGTTGCAGAACAGATCCGTAAGGTTCTCGCATTTGCTTACGTCAATTGAAGTCAGATGCGTGTTTTCACAGCGAAGTTCCCGCAGCTGCGGATTCCGGCTGACATCGATCTGCGATATCCCGGTATTTCCGCAGAAAAGATACCGGAGATTTTCAAAGGGTGAAACGTCCAGTTCGGTAATGGGGTTTTGATAACAGTGGAACTGGCGCAGTTTCGGGAGATTAGACATTGAAACACTTGGCAGCATGTTTTCTTCACACCAGACAAGACGCAGCTCTGCACAGTTGCTTACGCTGAAATTTGTCAGCAGATTCTGCGCGACATTCAACTCATCGAGCAGCGGACAGTCACTTATGCTGACGGCTGTGATGGAGTTTCCCGCGCAGCCAAACGCACGCAGCTTTGAGAAGCCGGAAAGATTCAAGGTTCCGACAAGATTTCTGTTGGGGAAATCATAAGTGCTGAAGAAGATGTATTCGGCATGTATGAATCCCGTTGGTGCTGTGTACCAAAGATGCCTCCCCATGTTTCCGGGTCGTTGGGATCGTATGCGGAGCTCAGCTGCGTGCCGTTCTTTACGCCGGCTGAGTTGGTCTGCTCCATAAAAGCAAGGAGCTGATCGTATTCGTGCTCCACATATCCGTAGGGTGCACGGCTTTCCGCACGTTTGCCGTGTGCGGCGGTTGGGGCGATCATGAGCAGCATCATCGCTGCCAAAATCACTGAGATAATTCTTTTCATCGGTCGTCCTCCTGGGGTATTCTTTTTTATCCTAATGCTTCAAAGTCCCGACATATCGGTGACTTCTCCGCTTAATTTAACAAGGGCGTTTGATTCAACGGATTCTTCTCAAAGGGTTCCCGTTTCTCGCCTGACGGGAAAGCGGCAGTCGTTCTTCCTTCATATTGCACATATTGCAGCCAAAACCTCTTCGCATTTTGAAAAGAAGAGGATTCATTTACCGGAATGCAGCTGCGTATTTCAAAGTGTTATCTGTCCCTCGTTCCGACAAATATGCTCTTCGACCGTTCGAAAGAGTTCTTTGTCGAAACGGACGTTAGGGACGGACAGCGTAACGGGATCAGAGCTATGGATATTGGAGGAGGGTGCGATTCCAAGAACAGCGTGCTCCTCTCCCGCAGACACTACGCATTGAAAAAAATTGCTGATGAGCCGCAGATATTGCCCAAAACCCTACACTTTTTTATCCTGTGCATTTTCTTCTCTGCTGCAAGCTCTCGCTGTCCGCAGATGCAAGAAATCCGGTGTTTTTGTAAAATCGGCTGTTTTCAAGCAACGAACTTCTTCTTTCCTCTTGTAAGAACCACCGGCAGGCTCATATGCGGTCGCAGAGCGTATATTGTTTCGCTCGGCTGCATGAGGCGTTCGTGCAATAAGGATAGTCTGCACACAGCTCATGTTATAAGCATAATACAAGATATTCAGATAAATCCTCCCGCTGCTTGTACATACTATACACGATTTGGGTGCCCGAAGTCAATACACGCGAATTAATAGTTATGCAGTTTTAATTATATATTATTCGCTTGCAAGTGAGACTTTCGTTAATCTTTCATGGTTACGTTCAGTGCCGCCCTTTCTATAACGATGATGGGAAGCATGCACAAGCGGGCTACACCGCCAAGAAGATCGACGGCGAATGGGTACAGCGGCTTCGCATTCACTACAACTGCGTGGGGGAAATGAACATTCCCAACGAACCGGCACTGCCCATCCCGGCCGTCACCGTCAACACCGGAAAAGGCGTGTTCGTGAGCTACACAACTGACGACAGCCCTGCTGTTTGAGCAGAAAAAGCGAGTGTCCTCACAGCTTCTCAAATGCTGTAAGAACACTCGCCATGGTGCCGGTGGTGGGACTCTCCGCTCAAATCGTCCTTTGCTTGCACTCCGTGCTGCGCGCCCGGACTGCTTTCGCTCCCCGGCCGGGCAAAACGCTCCACAGGACCGTTTTGTTCCCCCGGCTTCGAGTCCCGTTTGACTTAACCAAACACAGAGGCACCCAACGGGTGCCTCTGTGTTTGGTGCCGGTGGTGGGACTCGAACCCACACGGTATTGCTACCAACGGATTTTGAGTCCGTCACGTCTGCCAATTCCATCACACCGGCGAATATGTTCAAATTTTGTACATATATCAGTTTAACACATTTTTTAAACGGATTCAAGAGGGAGAATCACATTATATTAAAAATTTGATTCACTGTTTTTCTTCGGCGGCTGTGCGTCCGTTAAATTGATGCAGGGGTAAAAAAAACATTGCCGCAACCGGTCAACGATTGCGGCAATGCAGGCTCTATGCCCTGCACCGATTTTCCGAACGACTTTGCAAAAATGGAGTCAGGATGCAAAGGACAGAAAGGATGATGACAGTCTTTTGTTCGGAAATCGATGCAGGGTTGCTGAAAGGCTGTTACCGTTCGTACCATGATAACGGCCGTCAGCAGCAAATCAGATAACAGCGCGGAGGATAAGCAGCGCGTCGATAAGCTCAACAACGCCGTTGCCGTTAAAGTCGGCAGCCTCAAGCTGTTCGGGGGTCAGCTCCGCAAGGTCGCTGCAATAACGCATAACGAGCAGAGCATCTGCGGCGGTCACAATGCCGTCGCCGTCAACATCGCCCACAAGGATTCCGCTTGCGGGTTCATATTGTGCAACAAGGACGGTGTTTGCCGTGATTCCGGTGAAGCTTCCGCTCCAGCCGATGAAGTCATAGCCTTCACGCACAGGGTCGCAGGTGCTTCCGCATCCATGCCGTAGCCGACTGTCTGAACTCTGATCGTTGTGCCGTCCCAGTCAACGAAATAAACATTAAAGTAGTTATCGCTTGCGAACACAGCTTCAATCGTGTGGTTTGCAATCACGCAGTCGAAGGTGTATTCATTTGCGGCACCGACTGATTCGCCGTCAACAATGATATCCGCAACATGCCAGCCCTCATTCGGAGTAATCGTGTACGATGCAGAACCGAGAGAATCAACAGTGGTTGTGCCGTCGGGCGATATTGTTCCGCCGAGTCCTGCGGAGGCGGTGATATCATAGTTTTCGGCAACAACGTTAATCGTGCAGGTCATCTCCTTAAGGAAGCCGTTTGTAAGCTTCAGTGTGGTGCTGCCGATTTCGTTTGCGGTTATCGTTGCGGAGAAAACATCACCATCGTTCGGGGTAACCGATGCGACTGATTCATCCTCAACACTCCATGTAAAGTCGAAATCCGTGAACAAATCCCAGATATCGGAATGTGCGCTGACGGTGTAAGTCTCGCCGGGGCGGAGATTTACAACACTGTCGGAAAGCTCGCCGGAGTTGTAGATTCCGGGGCGATCATCGCGCTCGATGCGAATAAACAAGCCGTTGCCCGCATAATCGCTTATCATGCATTCAAGGAAGAGGAAACTGTTGATGTCGCTCAGATCGTCCGGACCGAGACCGAGCCTTGTCGTTCCGTTCACGGTACCGGGTTCAACGGAATTGTGGAAAACTTTGCTTGTGCTGGCGCCGCGACATATGCAGCCTTGCCGCAATTCCAGTCCATGTACTGATTCTCGCTGTAGTCAATGACGATAGTGGGAACGTGATAGTATTCACCCGTGCCGACATAGTCGTCTTCCTCATCGCTCCATTCTTCATATTCCCATTCATAGCTGACCATGGAAACATTCTTGATTGGGCTTTCGGTGTCAATCGTGAGCGGCATCTCCCACTTTTCGGTGCGCTCCCTGCCATTATAAGCCAGTTCCGCACAAAATGCAACAGTAAGTTTTGTGTTGTTGGGCAGGGGGTTGCCTTCAAGGTCGGTATAATCCCAGTCAAACTCCTCGTTATCATAGGCTCCGACGTAAAGTGCCTGACCCGCATTGTCATTATAATACGTCTTCGGCACAAAACCGAGATCCTTGCGGTAGTATTCAACGCCCGTTTCTGCATTTGCAACGCTGTAATAGAAATTCTCAACATTGCGGTTCAATCCGATTACGATCGCATCGATCGCATCGCGGATGCTGTCCCCGTTGGGAGAGATCGCGTTGCGGTTTGCAACATAGCGCATCGTGCCGAGTTCCTCCGTGGGGTAAATGCTGTTGTTCGGCCAAGCCATGCTTGTTCCGAGGCCGATATATTCATCGTAATTTGCATCATAGGTGTATACGCCGTTGACAACATGGGTTGCATCGCATTCACCGGTTTCAATTTCGGTGAAATCATAGTAGCTGCTCTGCTCAATTGCGGGCAGTGCAAGCCAGTCACCGTAGAATGCAAGGAACGGAGCGGAAAGATCAACGCCGTTCTCCTCACCTGCGGTGAGAGTCACGAAACCTTCAACATATATGCCGTTCGGGAAGTACTTTTCGATATAAGCGATATCTTCCTCGGTGAGCGTAATCGTTACGGAAACTTCGGTTGAACCGCCCGCGGGAACCGTGATCGCGCCGTTGCCCGCAATTTCGGAATTCAGCATGTGCGGGGTCTGGGTCATGAGATAACGGCGGGTGCCGTCCGCATTGATTCGGCCCGTCTCCGCACTTTCCGTCTGAACGGAAGCATCAACAGTATAGGTCTTGTCCGCATCGGTCATGTTCACAACGGTGAAATTAAGGTTATAAACACCTGTTTTCTGCGGGTCATCGCCGAGTTCAAGCTTTGCCCTGCCGCATTCGGTGGTGATGTAGCACCGGCGGTCATTGCTGCACGGATGTTCTCAAATCCCGCGCTGATAACGGGGGGAATAGGTAAGTCCGTCGGGATTGAGCACCGGAGTTGCGGCGCTCATGAGCAGGTTGTTCACAATTTCCGGAAGTTCCGCCGCAGGAATATCGAAATTGTTCATCAGATACTGACGAACAAGCAGTGCGCTGCCCGCCGTCATCGGAGCGGACATTGACGTGCCGCTTGAAAGTGCGTATGCACCGCTGCCGTTATATGCGGAGAAAACATTGCCGCCGATGGCCGTTATCTCGGGCTTGATGGTCAGTCCGCCGGTTGTGCCCCAGCTTGAGAATGAGGACATGTAACCGCCCTGATCGTCAATATCCCAATAGGGGTTGATATGAATCGTCGCCGGGTGGGACGGTTCAAGAGCTTTGGTCAGCGAATCGTACTTGTATGCCGCAACGGGATAGGTCCAATCCTCTCTCGTTGTGTCAACAAAGGTGGTTTCTCTTGAAGAGTCAAAGATAAACAGTGCAGCCGCACCCGCCTCGCGTGCAAACGCCGCATGTTCATCGATCGTCAGTTCGGAGTTATAATCAACAAACAGAAGCTTGCCGGAAACATCCGAAAGATCCGCATTGTCGATGGCGGTATGAAAAATGCTGTACTCGTAGCTGTGTCCGCCGATGCGGGTTGCAACTTTGTACTCATAACCCGCCTTGTCGTCGTAGCGGGATTTCCATGAGCCGCCGTATTCGGGATATGCATCATCGAACAGCAGCGCATCCTTAGTCTGAATCGCAACGAAGTATTCGGGGTTGTTAAGGCTTGCAACCGTCAAAACGGAATTGAAGCTTCCGGGCATGCGACCATGCCGATATCGGGATTATCCGTAAGACCGAGATCCGCTTCCCAAAGGCTGTGGTAAGTGGAAGAGGCGGAGTTACCCGCGGAAGCAACAACATTGATGCCGTTGGCAAGTGCCGCATCAAAAACTTCTGTATAGTCCTCGTAATACACGGGACCGCCGACAGCACCGAGGCTGAGGTTTATCGCATCCGCACCGAGAACGATCGCATCCTCCATTGCGGCTGCAACGCTGCGAGAGTTGCGGAAGCGTCGCGGTTGCTGAACACCTTGAGCGGCAGGATCTGCGCCTTGGGTGCAACGCCGAGTGAGGTCAGTCCGAAGCTTGTACCCGCGCTTTCGACCGCCTGCCCCGCTGCGATGCCCGCAACATGCGTGCCGTGTGCGGAAGCCTGTCCGCCGTGGTTAACATCGCAGTCCTTATCCGCATAGTCAAATGCGAACGGGATCTTATCGTTGATATAAACCTGTTCCGCAGTCGTTCCGGGACGGAGCGCAAGCATGTTCATATCCGGATTTTCGGCGATTATGCGGCTGATGTCCTCCTGCGCCAGTTTGACTGTTTCAAGCCCGGGAGCAAAGCATTCGTTATCGGTATCGATGCCTGTATCGATAATTGCAATAACCATGCCGCTGCCGTCAATGCCGAGATCCCATGCGTAGCGGGATTCAATAACATCGTTCGCAATCGTCATCTTCGTGTCGCCGGGACGAACGATTTCATAGCTTTCCGTTGGAATTTCAAACACGGGCATGTATTCAACGCTTTCACGCCCGCAACCGCCGCAATGCGCGAAACCTCGTTGAAAGGTACGCTTGCCGCAAAGCCGTTGCAGAGCAGGGTGAAATCATATTCAAAAGAGATTGCCGAAGCGGCGCACTCAATGCGCTTTTTAATGATTTCGTGTTCCGCTGCAAGCTTTTCGCGTGCGGCGGACTGCTGTTTGGTAAGTCCTTCGCCGAGAACCGCGCCGCCGTTTTCGAGCACGGCATCGCCGGAAAGGTTGATAATGACGTCAATCATGCCTTCATCATCAATTTTGTACCTTTCAACAAGGGTTCGTTCGGGTTTTTTCGTTTCTTTGCCGAGCATGCGGTTGAGTGCTGCAACAACCGTTGCCTGGGAATACATTGAAACGGTGTAGGTCTCGCCGTTTTCATCGGTCAATGTCTGAACATTGTCGGGCGTGATGCCGTCGAAAACAGCTTCGTCAATCGTGTTCCCGCTCTTCTGACGCATAATCCAGCTTTCGCTTTCAAAGCAATAGCTTGAGTCGTCATCAAAACGCAGTTCCTCGCCTGCATCGGCGTGGTACCATGTTGCGCCCGCCGCATCAACAACGGACTTTTCGGGCTTTTGTGTTCCTTCCGCCGCAAGCTTCGAAAGCCCCGTCACGGAAGCTGCGGTCAATGTCATCATAACCGCGAGCACAAGTGCCGCCAAACGTTTGAGTTTCATGTTTATCCTCCTTCTCCAACCACAGTTATAGGATTGGTATCCTATGCATTGTACAATGACCAACAATATCTTGTCAACAGGAAATTCTGTACTTGACATATTTTTTTAAATGCATTAGAATAAAAGAGTATAAAACAAAAATACGAAAGGTTGGTCTCCCGTATGATAAACATCAATCCCCTCTTTGAAGCTCTTCAATACTTCCACCGCAGAGCCGAAGGTCGTCTTGTTCGCATTGAACTCGACAGATTGTGCACAAGATTTCCTTCAAAAACAAACGAATTCTTAAGGCTCCTCTCTCCGGTTGCAGACCTTCAGGATCGCCTTGACTACCTTGTTCGTGTGGGCAAGCGCGAGCTCAGTCAGCTGTTGACTCCCGTTTGCAGCAGTCCCACACCCTTTGCATGCAGCAACAGCATTATGTACATGATGGTCTTCCCCGCAATTCGCGACGGTATTGATCCGGAGAATTTCACTGAATATATTTATTCAAAAACCGATGAAGACATCATGGTTGACATTCTGAGCGTTCTTGAATCCCCCGGCACCGCAACCGTGACCGAGGAGATCACTTCCGATGTCTTCTATGAGCGGCTTGAAAACACCGGCCTTGATGAGCAGTCCCGACTCGGCGTAATGAAGCTCCTGTTCAAATACAAGAGCTATTCCGAACGCGTATCCCTGCTTGTTGACGGGTTCCTCAATGCAATGCGCCGTGAACGCGAAAACGTTGCATCAATCTGCTCCGCATTTTCCAAACGCTATCCCGAAGGCAGCGGCGTCCTCAAAAAGGTTAACGACTGCTACGGAATGGGACTTCCCGACGATATCGAAATGACTCCCTACTGCTCCATCTTCATGTATGACCATATTGCTGCTTTCGTCAAGCAGTATCAGGACGATACCGGAAAGGACAGCGGCATGGTTCTCATGGGCATCGGTTATGACCTTGTTTCAAGCGTTCGCGACATTATCTCTTCCCCCGAGGAACTCGCAATGCTGTTCAAAGCCCTTTCCGAGCCGAGCCGTTTGGACATTATCAATCTGCTTCGCGAAAGCCCCGCCTACGGACAGGAGCTTTCCGAAAAGACCGCGCTGCACCCCACCACCATTTCCCATCATATGGCGCGCCTTGTTGCGGCAAACCTTGTGGAATGCGATCTGCGCACCGCAAAAACCTATTACACGCTCAACAAAGAATATGTAATCGATATTCTTGACAGGCTCAGGGCCGTGTTCTCCGAGTGCGGCGATTCAAAGGACAAAAAATAACGGTTCCTTCAACCGTCGGTTGAGTTAACGTTTCGTGTTTTGTGAAAAAGGCTGTTAAACAAACCGTTTTCGCAAAAGCGACTTTCCGAGACTCTTCCCGCAAGAACAACAAAAAGCAGAGTTCGCCGCAGCGGCTCTGCTTTTTGTCGTTATAAACGGATTTGTATTCCATTTTAGCTGCCTGCATCTTCCGCAGCAGTTTTTTCTTTATTGTTCACAGCTTCATGTTGTTCACAGCTTCTGCACAGCTTCATACCGGTGAAAAGCGCACACGCCGCGGCGGCAAATGCCGGCGGATTGAACGCATTGATGATTCCGCTTTTGTAAACGGACGGATGCCGCTGCCCCATTGCCACAATCGCCGTAAGCAGAACAACCGCGCACGCCGCCGAAGCAAGCCCGAGACCGAACAGCAGATATTCCGCCCCCTGCAGCCGTATTTCCGCCCTGCCGCCGTTCGGCTCCGCAGAAAGCTGACTTCGAACATTTCCGAACATGCGGAACAAAAAGCATTCAAGTGTGCACAGCGCAGCATTTATCCCGCCCGAAGTAATTATTATCGCCGCAATGCGCATCGGAGTAAACACGGGCGGAGGCGTTGCAATGATGTTAAGTACGGTTTTGCGAAAAACGATTATGTCATGCTCCAATCCTTCCGCACATAATACAAGCAGGCACAGCGTCACGGCTGCGGCAATTCCGATGACAACCTGCACCGCAAGCGTCATTCGAAGCAGCGGAATTCCCGAACCCTCCGCAAGCTGTCCCCGCCGTGCATCGCAATGCACCGCCGCAAATGCCGCCGCCGCCGCAATCGGCAAAATGCATTCAAGTATGCAGTAAATTCCCGCCGTGACTCTGAAAGTATATATCAGGTCGGAAGTCAGCTCCGCAAATCGCTGCATTTCCTCTCCGGAATAAATCGGAAGCGCATCCCGAACGCGCTTAAGCAAATCGGAATAAACGGCATACATGTTCACCGCATGGAACACCGCCCAGGCACAGCAGCACAGCACAATTGCAAGAAAACGTTTTGAGCCTATCGCCTGCGCAATGCGCTCGACCGTCGCCGTTTTCTTTCTTTTCGGTGCTGTTTGTCCTTTCCCGATTTTTTCGGTTCGTTCGGTTTTCTTTTTTTTTACGTTTATCATATCGGTTTTCGCCTCGATATTTTTTGAGTTTCCCGCCCTTCATGCGTAAACTCCCGCATTTTCAATTATACAATATACGCGCTTTTCCGACAATCATCTCCGGCAGATATATTGTTTTTGTTCCGCCGTTGCATTTCTCCGCGGTCTCATGTATAATTATTTCAAACGCAGTCGGCATTCCGACAGACTAAAGCACGGCCGAATCACCCGCACGGGCTTCGCCGTGTACACGGAGGAAAACACAATGTATGATTTGCACACACACTCCCGCTGTTCCGACGGAAGTGAATCCCCGGAACACGTTGCGGAGCTTGCAAAAGCCGCCGGAATTGAGCTGCTTGCATTGACTGACCACGATTGTGTGCGCGGAGTTCCCGCCGCGCTGTCCCGTGCCGCACCGCTTGGGCTTCGGATGCTTCCCGGAGTTGAGGCCGAAGCGGACTATGCCGACACGCTTCACATTCTCGGCATCGGGCAGGATATCGACGCGCCGTGTTTTCAAAAGCTGCTTGCGGAACAAACCGCTCTTCGCGAGGAGCGCAACCGTCTGCTTGAAATCAAGCTGCGCAAAATGGGCATGGATGTTTCGGATTATCTTATCCGCAGCGAATCCACGACCCGCGCAAACTATGCTGCCGCGCTCGCCGCAGCAGGCCACGCCGAAAACACAGCCGATGCCTTCCGCCGCATACTGAACAACGATGCTCTTGCGGATATAAAGCAAAAACACCCCTCTCCGCAGGCTGTCATCGATGCCGTTACGGGCGCGGGCGGAGCTGCAATACTTGCCCACCCGATGCTGATGAAAAAATGCGATCCGCATGAGCTTGTCCGCGACCTTGCCGACAAGGGAATATGGGGGATTGAAGCTTTTTACGGTGCCGCAACGGAAGGTGAGACGCGGCTTTTCTCTTCCCTTTCCCGTAAATTCGGACTGTTTGCAACCTGCGGAAGCGATTTTCACGGAAAAAGCCGTCCGAACGCACCTATCGGAAGCGGCTGGCGCAGCTGTGCGCAGCTCGAGGCCGCGCTTTCGGAGCTTTGCAGGCGGTTCTTCCGAACCTGAGCTCCGTACTTTCGGACATCGGTCGATGCACCGTGCATTCTGCATTATAATTCAATATTAACAACCGAATTCAAAACTCCCGCCTGTTTTGCGGATTCGATTCCGTTTGCAAAATCACCGACACGGGAGCTGACATGAGCGTCACTGCCGATGATAAGCCCGCGCCGTGTTCGTGTATCGTTTTTATCTCCTCCGGGGTCAGGCTTACATGCGAGGAGTTTATTTCCAGCAAAATGCCAAGCTGCCTTGCACAGTCCGCAAGATACGGAATGTCCAGAGTCAAATAAAGGTTCGGGTGCGAAATAATATCTGCATGACCCTTTTCCGCCGCCGCCATGAGCGATTCGGTGTTGCGCCGCGGAGTCGATTTCCCGCCGAAACTTTCGAAAAGGATATGCCGCGCAAATCTGTTCACCGGCGGAATTCCCTTGTGGTACCCAAGAATAATGACATCATATTCGCTGCGTCCTTCGGGATATCGCTTTCACCGAAATTCATTACGTTGCATTCCAAGCCGCGCAGCACGCGGATACGTCCGTCAAACTCCCGACGCAGTTCCGCAAGCTCCGCGTTCAGCCGCTCCAGTTTTTTCCCGCGGACACCGTAATACATGTTGCCGCCCGCATGTTCGCTGACCGCAACCGCCTCAAGTCCGAGCTCCAACGCCCGAAGCACATTGTCGCGCGGGCCGTTTTTGCCGTGGCTGTAATATGTATGTGTATGCAAATCCTCAATGATTCTCATTTTGTTTATATTCCTTTCAGCTGTTCACTGCATTCTTCCCCGGTATGCGTTCTCCGGAATTCTTCCCGCATATCGCGCCGTGAGCGCGAGTAAAGCTTCCGTAAACGCAACAAGCGATGCCGATGTTGCATAACCCAAAAGTCTGCGAATATCGCTTTCGCATGTTGTGCAAATGCTGCAATCCGCTTCACTCTCCGCCGAAATGCAAGGCTCATTGCAAACAAAAACAGTGTACGCACCACCCTTTTTTGCCGTTCGAATGCATTCCGTCAGTTGCTGCGCGCTTTCCCTGCCTCCTTCGGAACGGATGCAGAACAGAGTGTCTCCTTCACCGAGCAGCGCGGAATATGCCGCCCGGGTTTCGGGTTTTTGCGGGCAAACCGCACGGATTCCGAGTTCGACAAGTGCGCTGCCCGCACTTTCGGCAATCCCCGCCGCAGCTCCCGCACCGCACAGCAGCACACACCCCGTGCTCGTCACAAGCCGTTTGGCAAGTGCGCAAATTCTTTCCTCATCCGCAGCCTTAAGTGCTGCCTCGACCGAACGCATCTGGCCGAGCATCAGCTTGCTGAAAAACTCGCGTCATCATCGCCCGATGCAACCGGTTTGTTTTTGGTAAAACTTCCGGCAAGCGCAATTCGCAGCTCCGTAAAACCGCTGTAGCCCGCCCGCCGTACAAGCCGCGTCACGGTCGGCATACTGACTCCCGCCCGCGCCGCAATCTGCTTTATCGAAAGATGCGGAACCGCATCCGGATCGGAAAGGATAAGTCCGCCGCCTGCCGCTCCGCAGGTGAAAGCGATGGGTACGCCGCAATGATTTTTGTCCTCGCCGGCATGTTTTGCACCTCCTTAAACACTTTTGTGTCCTTTGTCCAATATTCTACCATTTCTTTTTCTATTTTCAAGAGGAACCCGATTTTTCTCCTCAAAAGCAGAAAATTGCACCCCGGGCTGCCGTCTTCTTCGGCTGCCGTCCGAAAAGCATCAGTACCCGGCGCCGTCTCCAAGATATATTTCATCCGCCCGCATAAAGTGATTGACTCTTTTTCAAAAATAAGATAGAATAATTGTTGGTAAATGTCTCCGTAGCTCAGCAGGATAGAGCGTCCGCCTCCTAAGCGGAAGGTCGCGCGTTCGAATCGCGCCGGGGATGCCAAAACAGCCGTCATGCGACGGCTGTTTCGTTTATTACGGCATATTTTTTCTTCAGTTTTTCTGTCAAGCTGATTTTCATGCTGTTGAAACAGCTTTCCCAGATCTTCCCTCACCCCAAGGCGACATCGAGCAGCATCATCAGCGCGAACCCGAGGGCGGCACCGACGGTGCGACATTGCTGTGCTCATCGGACCGGGACTCGGGGATAAGTTCTTCGATGACAACATAGATCATTGCACCGGCGGCGAAAGCGAGGATATAGGGCAGCACAGGTGTTACGAGAGAGGTTACGAGGATGGTCAGTATTGCGCCGACAGGCTCGGCAACACCGGAGAGGGTTCCGCAGGCAAAGGCTTTGCCTTTCGAGGTTCCGCTTGCGGCGAGGGGGCTGAAATTATTGCGCCTTCCGGGAAATTTTGAATCGCAATACCGACAGCGAGAGCTATTGCGCCGGAGGCACTTATTGCATTGTTTCCGTTAAGCATACCCGCAAG